>ERZ778021.679-NODE-679-length-53861-cov-6.374717_pt1 | contig 53861 bp, 51 predicted proteins | sample MGYA00375751_ERZ778021 | MGnify/ENA primary metagenome ERZ778021 (study PRJEB29350, sample SAMN05389814) | bioreactor metagenome | isolation source: Thiocyanate stock bioreactor | place: South Africa: University of Cape Town | collected 2013-08-29 ... | reverse complement strand
GCGGCGGCTATGAGCCGATGCCCCCCGTCACGGTCCACGGGCGCATCCTCAGCCCGCTGCGATGGCTCCGCGCCGGCGGGGCCTCGCCGCGCCAGGCCGCCCGCGCCGCGCGCGACCTCGCCCGACGCCTCGCCCGCCCCCCCCGCCCCGCGACCGTCCGGCTGGAGTTGGACCCGATCCCCTCTTTCGGCCCCGAGGCGCTCGACGTCGTCGCCGCCGCGTCGCGCCACGCCGTCGTCACGGCCCGGACGCCCGAGCGGCTGGACGCCCTGCTGCGATACCCGCGACGGCCCGCGTCGGCCTATCTCTTCCGATCGCCCGACGGCCGCGCGTGCGGGCTGGCGATCCTGGCGACGCTCCCCCGCGGCCGGACGACGCTCGGCCGGGTCGTCGACCTGCTGCTCGACGACGCCGATGCCGAGACCTGGCACGCCGCCCTGCTCCTCGCCTCCGCCGAGCTGAAGCGCCTCGGCGCCGACTCAGCCCAGGCGTTCGCCTCCCCGCCCTGGACGACCGAGGCCCTCCGCCGCGCCGGCTTCCAGATGCGCCACCCGCTCGACTTCAGCCTCCGCGACCGCCGCGCCCTCCTCCCCCGCGACGCGCCGACCTACCTGACGCCGATCGAGGCCGATTACGCGTTCGGGTGAGGAAAGGGCCCCGCGCCTTACGAACCACCAGGTCCGCTTGCCCCTCATCGGCCTGCTCGACTATCCTGGCGGCGTGAGGGCCGATCCGATTACGCCCCGCAGGAGGTCTCCGATGCGAGGTCGATTCACCCTGGAATACTGGCGAGATGGAGATTGGTTCGTCGGACGCCTCGTCGAGATCCCCGGCGTCTTCAGCCAAGGGGCGACCCTGGAAGAGCTTCAGGAGAACATCCAGGACGCATATGAACTGGTGGTGACGCAGGAAAGGGCCCCGGCGCCACCCACCGCCGAGCGGCAGCCGCTGGAGTTGGAAGTGTGAAACGTCAGGCTTTCATCCGGGAACTTGAGCAGGCCGGATGCGAGTTCGTGCGACACGGCGGTCGCCATGATCTCTCCGCAATCCGGCCAGCGGACGTCAGGCCCCCATCCTGAGACATCGCGAAGTCGCCGAAACGCTGTGCGCGGTGATCCGACGACAGCTCGGCGTCGACGAGATGAGCCAAGACTCCTGATCGCCGGGCGAGTCCATGCTCAAGACCACGCATAGCTCGCCTGCCGGCGGAAGCCGGCCACGACGAGCGAGCCGTCGGGCCGGAGCGTCGCGGCGGAGTAGCCGTTGCTCGCGGCGCCGGAGCCTTCCACCATCGCGGCGAGGGTGGCGTAGTGGATCCCGCCGACCTCGCGATAGTCGTTCTGATGGCTGTGGCCCTGGAACACCGCCAGCACCCGGCCCGAGCCTTCGAGCACGCGCCGGACCTCCTCGGCGTTCTTGACCGTGTGCCGGCCGGGCGCGTCCAGACGCTGGTGGGCGAACACGATCGCCTTACCCTTCGCGGCGGCGAGGTCCGCCTTCAGCCACTCGACCTGCGCGGCCGGGATGTTGGCGTCGGTCCAGTGGAAGTTCCTGCGATGATAGGGCTGGCCGTCGGCCCGGAAGCAGGCGTCCAGGACGACGAAGTGGAAGCCGCCGCGGTCGAACGAGTAATGCGACCGCTCCTGCCCCACCGCCCCCAGGAACTCCTCCTTCGTCAGCGTATCGACGCAGTGGTTCCCCAGGACGTAATGCCGCTCCGGCGCGGCCTCGCGGAACTCGGCGTCGATCGTCGCCAGCCAGCGCTTCTCCGTCTCCGCGGAGTCGGCCGCGTCGATCAGGTCGCCCAGCTCGACGACGAACGCCGGGCGGGACTCCCGGAACTTCGCGACCGCCTCGGCCAGCTTCGCCCGGGTCTCGCGATAGTGCCGCGTGCCCGCCGGGTCCTTGTCGGCGTAGTGCAGGTCCGTGACCAGCCCGAACCGCAGCGCCTCCCCCGTCGGGTCGTCGGCCGCCGCCGACCCGGCCGCCGTAGCCGCCAGCACCAGGGCCCCCTGCCCCAGGAACGCCCTGCGGCCGATCCGCCGAAGTCCATCGCGCTCGTCCATGGTCGTCCTCATCCGGGAATCGGCCTCATGCGCGGCCGTAGTCAAATCGTGCCGAACAGTATGGGTGAAGCCCCCCGGAGGAGCCTCGAATAATCCGCGGAACTCCGCAAGATTCCTGGAATCTCGCGGGGCCGGGAGGGGATCGTAACTGCGGAGACCGTGATCTTTGACAATTCGGATGCCTCGATCGAGTGCAAACCGCGACCCGACGCCCGGCCGGGCCACTATTCCCGATCGATCCCGGTGGTGTTCCGCGAGGAGCGTCGAAAAAGTTGACAGCCTTCGCCAAACACCAGCGGTTGAGGACGGAAGACCCATTGAGGGGTGGTCCGGGCGGTCCGCCCGGACGTCTCCATCCCGGAGGCCCCCGACGTCCGGGCGGACCGCCCGGACCACCCTTCGGAGATCCTCGATGGATCGGTGATGGGACCCGCCGCGACGCAATGCCCATCCGCCAGTCGAGACGCGCCCCGGTGGTGCTTGGCGATGACTGTCCAAAAAGTTGAATCGATTTCGACGTTCAAAGCCAACCGCAAAACCCGCAATCAACAACCCCCAAACGACTTACGCCACCACAAGCGACATCCTCGCCGGCGAACGGACCCACCCCCCGGCCTCGCGGCTCGACGCCGTCGGGGTCGTCCCGCGGCACCACGGACGGCCGCCGCTCTCTGGCTCCGAGCGGCCGGGAGGGCGATACTCGAAGCGGCGTCGGGACGCGACGGGTCCCCGCCCCGCGCCGGACGTGCATCGAGGATCGACCTCTCCGACGAACCGCTTCGAGGAAGGGAACCAATGACCAAGTTCCGCACGACGGCCCTGTCCTGCCTGGCCGGGGCGATGTTGCTGACGGGGGCGCCGACCATGAGCGTCGCTCAGGACGCCAAGAACCCGCAGAAGCCCGCCCTCCCCAAGGACGACGGCGAGAAGCGGATCCTGGAGACCATCGTCGAGGCCCGCAAGGGCCAGCGCTACGCCAACGTCTCCGAGGCCGACGGCCGGCTGATGCGGCAGCTCGTGGAGGCCGTGAACGCCCAGCGGGTCGTCGAGCTGGGGACATCCACCGGCGAGTCCGGCCTGTACTTCTCGCTGGCCCTGCGCAAGACGGGCGGCAAGCTGTACACCTACGACATCGACCCGGAGCGTTCCAAGGTCGCCAAGGCGAACTTCGAGAAGGCCGGCGTGGCCGACCTGATCGTCATGACCCTGGGCGACGCCCACGAGACGGCCCCGAAGAACACCGAGCCGATCGACGTCCTGTTCATCGACGCCGAGAAGCCCGGCTACGACGCCTACCTCCGCGAACTCCTCCCCCTGGTCCGCCCCGGCGGCCTGATCCTCGCCCACAACATGCACCAGCCCGCCCCCAACCCCAAGTACATCGAGGCCGTCACCACCAATCCCGATCTGGACACCTCGTTCGTCCTGATGGACGGCGCGGGGATCGGGATCACCCTCAAGAAGCGTTGAAGCCGAGTCGAGCCGGGGGCGGCCCGACGGCCCCCGGCGACTTCCGCGGGGTGCGCCTTCGGAATTTGGCGGATCGCGTCGGAGGTCGGAGGGGGGCGTCATGACGTCCTTCCCCCCTGGCGGGGGAAGGTGGCCCGCAGGGCCGGATGAGGGGGAAGACGAGCGAGACGGCGGCCGGACTCCTCGCAGGCCCGGACGGAAAGGCCTTCGAAGTCCCAATGGCGTCCGTGCTTCGCGTCCCCCTCATCTGACGCCTGCGGCGTCTGTCTTCCCCCGCGAGGGGGGAAGACGTCGAACATCGCCGCCAAAGCCCGTAGGCACGCCCTATCCGCGGATCTCCGGCTTCCCGGATTCGCCCGTGCTCGTATAATTCAGATTGAAGCGTCCGTAAGCCGCATCATCCTCCGGGCCGGGCCATGACCAACCGACGCGCCAGCACCACCCTCGCGACGATCGCCCTGGCGATCGCGGCGACGCTGTGCGCCTCGGACGCCTCGGCCTGCACCGCGACGAAGGACGCCCGGCCCAAGGGCTGCTGCGCCCGGAAGGCGGAACCGGCCTGCGGCTGCTGCAAGGTCGGGAAGACGGCCGCGGCCGACCCGACCTCGTCGACGCCGGTCGCGACCCTGGCCCCCGCCGCCGACGCTCCCTCGTGCGAATGCCGAGGCGACGAGCCGGCCGTGCCGGTCGAGCGACCCCAGCCCCCCCCGCGGGCCGAGTCGCCCGAAGCCTCCGCCTCCGACGTCGCGGCCTTCCTCGACGACCGCCTCGCCGCGACGCCGCCCCGCCCCCTCGCCGCTCAAGGCGCGACCGCCCGATCGCCGATCTACCTGCGCACCTCTCGACTCCTGTTCTGACCGCGCCGGCGAGCCCTCCGTCCGTCGGCGTCGCGCGCGGCCCGAGCCCCGGGCCCGTCCGCCCCATCCTCCAGGTGCAGGTCGGGAGAGATCGATCATGTCCGCCCACGATGGGCCGGCCGCCGGGCCCCCGCTCGGCCGCTGGCAGAAGTTCCGGATGGTGATGAAGGTCGTGGAGCTTCGGCTGCGGTTCGTGGCCCTGATGGCCGCGACCGGCCTGGGCTTCGCGTACTGGGACGCGATCTGGAACCGCTACGAGAAGTGGAACCGCCCGGCCGGCCCGGCGCACGCGGAGACGTCGGACTTCGAGCATTACTGCCCGATGCACCCGACCGTCGTCCAGCCCTCGGCCGGGTCGTGCCCGATCTGCGGGATGCCGCTCTCGAAGCGGCAGAAGGGCGAGGAGACGCCCCTGCCCGCCGGCGTGCTGTCGCGGGTGGCCCTGTCGCCCGACCGCATCGCCCAGGCCGGCGTGCGGACCGTCGCCGCGAGCTACGCCCCCCTCACCGAGACCGTGACGACCGTCGGCACGGTGGAGATCGACGAACGCCGCCTGCGCCGGATCGCCTCGAAGACCAAGGGCATGGCCCGGGTGGAGAAGCTCCACGTCGACTACACCGGCATCAAGGTCGAGGCCGGCCGGCCCCTCGCCGAGGTCTACAGCCCGGAGCTGTACCAGGCGACTCAGGAGATGCTGCTCCACCACCGCAACGTCCAGGCCCGACCGGCCGGCGCCTCCCGCGCCCTGGGCGACCCGCAGGAACTCGTCCGGCTGGCGGCCGAGCGGCTGAAGCTCTGGGGGATCACGCAGGGGCAGGTCGACGCGATCCTGAAGGCGGGCGCGGCCGAGACCCGCCTGCCGATCCTCTCGCCCATCGACGGCGTGGTGATCCGCAAGGGGGTGGTGGAGGGGGACTACGTCGCGGAGGGCCAGGCCCTGTTCGAAGTGGCCGACCTCACCTCGGTCTGGGTCAAGGCGCGCATCTATGAGAATCAGTTCGCGCTCGTCCGCGAGGGCCAGGCGGTGCGGGCGACGGTCGAATCCTACCCGGGCGAGGTCTTCGAGGGCCGCGTGGCGTTCGTCGAGCCGGTGCTCGACCCCCGGACGCGCACGGCCGTCGTCCGCTACGACCTGGCGAACGCCGACCTGCGGCTGCGCCCCGGGATGTTCGCCGCGGTGACGCTGGAGAGCCCCGTCGCCGAGGCCCCGGCCTTCCGCGCCCGGCTGGCCTCGCGGCCCGACGCCGGCCGGGCCCGCAAGGCGACGCTGACGGTCGCGGAGCAGGAGAAGTGCCTGGTCACGAACGCCAAGCTCGGCTCCATGGGCGACCCGCTCCCCGTCGAGGTCGACGGCCGCAAGCTCTGGATCTGCTGCGCCGGCTGCGAGGTCAAGCTCAAGGGGACGCCCGCCCGCTATCTCGCCCGCCTGGACCCCGCCCCGAAGGACGCCGTCCTCACGATCCCCGAGTCGGCGGTCGTCGACGCGGGGACGCGAAAGGTCGTCTACGTCGAGGCCGAGCCGGGCGTGTTCGAAGGCCGCGAGGTCGTCCTCGGCCCCCCCTCCGCCGGCCGCTACCCGGTGCTGGAGGGCCTCGCCCCCGGCGAGGTCGTCGCCGCCGCCGGCTCCTTCCTCATCGACGCCGAATCCCGCCTCAACCCCAGGGCCGCCGGCAAACCCCGGACGCCCGAGAAGGCGGCCGAGGCGGGCGGGGGATCGACCCGCCGCTGAACAGGCTCGAAGGGCCGACGCCAAGCATCCTTCTCCCCTCGTGGGAGAAGGATTCGACCGATGAATCCCACAGGAGCCCGCCCGTGATCGAGGGCGTCGTCGAGTGGTCGATCCGCAACCGGTTCGTGGTGATCGTCGCGGCGATCGCCGTGGGCCTGGCGGGCCTGCGGGCGCTGGCGACGATGCCGGTGGACGCGGTGCCGGACCAGTCCGAGAACCAGGTGATCGTCTTCACCGACTGGATGGGCCGCAGCCCCCAGGAGATCGAGGACCAGGTCACCTACCCGCTGACCACCAAGCTCCAGGGCCTCGCCGGCGTGAAGGTCGTGCGGTCGTCGAGCGAGTTCAACTTCTCGATGATCAGCATCATCTTCGACGACTCGGTCGGCTACTACTTCGCCCGCGAGCGCGTGCTCGAACGGCTGGCGACCGTCGCGCCCGAGATGCCCGAGGGCGTCACCCCCTACATGGCCCCGGACGCCACGGCCGTCGGCCAGATCTTCTGGTACACCGTCGAGGGGGACGGCGTCGACCTGGACGAGCTGCGGGCGATCCAGGACTGGTACGTCCGCTACCAGCTCAACGCCGTCCCGGGCGTGTCCGAGGTCGCCTCCGTCGGCGGCGCCCCGCGCGAGTACCAGGTCGACGTCGACCCGAACAAGCTGAGGGCGTACGGGATCGGCCTGGGCGAGGTCTACTCGGCCGTGCAGCGGTCGAACTCGGCCGTCGGCGGGCGGGTCGTCCACAAGGGGAATGCGGAGTACCTCATCCGGTCCGTCGGCTGGCTCCGCGGCGTGGACGACCTGAAGCGGACCGTCGTCGCCCAGCGCGACGGCACGCCCGTCTACCTGGGGACGATCGCCGCCGTCCAGCTCGGCCCCGGCTTCAGGCGGAGCGTGCTGGAGAAGGACGGCCGCGAGGTCGTCGGCGGCGTCGTCATGATGCGGTTCGGCGAGAACCCCCTGGAGGTCACCCGGCTGGTCAAGGAGAAGATCGCCGCCCTCTCCCCCGGCCTGCCGGAAGGCGTCCGCATCGTCCCCTTCTACGACCGCACCCCGCTGATCCACAAGGCGCTGGAGACCGTGTCGGACACGGTCTACGAGGAAATCTTCATATCCACGATCATGATCCTCCTCATCATGGGCCACCTGGGCGGGGCGTTCGTGGTCTCGCTGACGCTGCCGCTGGCGATCCTGATCAGCTTCCTGATGATGCGGATCTTCGGCATCCCGTCCAACATCATGAGCCTGGCCGGCATCGCGATCTCGGTCGGCATCCTGGAGGACCAGGCGGTCGTCATGACCGAGAACGCGGCGCACCACCTCACGCGGCGCTTCGGCGACCGGCCCGTGAGAGGCGACGTCCTGGACGTCATCATCCCCGCCTGCCGCACGGTGGGGCGGCCCATCTTCTTCTCCGTCCTCATCACGATCCTGTCGTTCCTGCCGGTCTTCGCCCTGACGGGACGGTCCGGCAAGATGTTCCACCCGCTGGCGTGGACCAAGACGTTCGCCCTGATCGGCGTGGCGGTGCTGGCCGTGACCCTGGTCCCCGCGCTGATCCCGATCTTCCTGAAGGGGCGGATTAAGTCCGAGGACGACTCGTGGCTGGTGCGGACGATGACCGCCGTGTTCAAGCCGATGCTCGCCTGGCTGATGGACCGCACGACGCTGGTCTGCTGGCTGTTCGCGTGCATCCTCGGCCTGGGCTGGCTCTCGGCGACGCGGCTGGGGAGCGAGTTCATGCCGCCGCTGGACGAGGGCTCCATCCTGGAGATGCCCACCAGCGTCCCCCGGATCTCGATCGTCCAGGCGACGGAGGACCTCAAGGCCCGCGACGCCGTCCTGCGCGGGTTCCCCGAGGTCGCCCAGGTCGTCGGCAAGGCCGGCCGCGCCGAGACCGCCACCGACCCCTCCCCGCTCGACATGGTCGAGACCATCATCAACCTCCATGACAAGTCCTCGTGGACGAGGCGCAAGCTCCGGTTCGACGACGCCGCCGGGCTGGCCGACGAGACGCTGAAGGCCCTGGAGGCCCGCGGCCTCGCGCCATCGCCCGCCACGCCCGACGACCGCAAGGCCCTGGTGAACGACGCCGCGATGCACGTCGCGTCCCGCGTCGACGCCGCGCTCCGCCCCCTGGCCGCGCGACGGCTGCACGAACACCGCCCCGCCCAGCGCCTCGCCGCGGCGGCCGAGGCCGTCGCCGCGATCCTCGACCGCGCCGCCCCGCCGCGCGTGAAGCGGGCGCCGACGGCGGCCGAGCGCGAGGCGCTGGCGAAGGAGCTGGCCGACAGGCACGGCGGTCGGCTGGACGCCCCGGCCGTCGAGGACGTCGCGGCGATCGCCGACTTCGTCGTCGGCCGCCTCGCCGCGCTCGGCGTCGTCGAGGGGGGCCCGGACCTCCTCTCCGCCCCCCCTCCCCCGTGGGAGCGAGCCCGCGACATCGCCGGCTCGATGCTCGGCCGCCGCGAGCCGTCGACCTTCGAACGCATCGCCGAGCGTCTGAACCAGGCCCGCGACGCGAGCCTCGCCGCGCGGGTCAAGGACCTGAACTGGGAGCTGTTCGACCGCGCCGTCCAGGTCGCGACCGACGCCGCGATCGACGGGCTGACGAAGGACGAGCCCCCGGGCGACGAGGCCCGCGAGGCCCTGCACGCGGCGCTGGGGGGCCCCTTCTCCGACCGGCTGCTCCTCTGGAAGAAGACGAAGCAGGACCTCGTCGACGAGATGGACACGGCGTTGCAGGTCCCGGGCTGGGGGAACATCTTCACGCAGCCGATCATCAACCGGATCGAGATGCTGGCCACGGGCGTCCGCACGCCGGTCGGCGTGAAGGTCTTCGGCGACGACCTCGACGAGATCCAGCGCGTGTCGGCGCGGGTGGCCGACATCCTGCGCACGGTCCGAGGGGCCGGCGGCGTGGTCCCGGATCAGGTCGTCGGCAAGGGATATGTCGAAATCGAGATCGACCGCGAGAAGGCGGCGCGCTACGGCGTGCAGGTGGGCGACATCCAGGACGTCGTCGAGGTCGCGATGGGGGGACGGCCGCTGACCACGACCGTCGAGGGCCGCCGCCGCTTCCCGGTGCGCGTCCGCTACGCCCGAGACTTCCGCGGCGACGAGGAGGACCTCAAGAACATCCTCGTGACCGCCCGCGGGCCGGCCGGCCCCGAGGCGTCCGGGGGCGGCATGGGCATGGCCGGCGCGACCGCCCCGGCCGGCTCCGCCGCGGAGCCCGTCCCGGTGCCGCTCTCGCAGGTGGCGACGGTGAAGGTCGTCGAGGGCCCCTCGATGATCAAGAGCGAGAACGGCCTGCTCCGCGCCTACGTCCAGCTCACCGTGAACGGCCGCGACGAGGTCGGGTTCGTCGAGGAAGCCCGCCGGGTCGTGGCCGACCAGGTCAAGCTCCCCAAGGGGATGTACCTGGAGTGGTCCGGCCAGTTCGAGAACGAGCTGAAGACCCGCCAGACGCTCCGGGTCGTCTTCCCGGCCGTGCTGATGGTGATCGTGCTGCTGCTCTACATCACCTACCGGAGCTGGATCGACGCCGGGCTCATGATGACGAGCGTCCTGGGCGCGTTGGCGGGCGGGGCGATGTTCCAGTGGCTGTTCGGCTTCAACTTCTCGGTCGCCGTCTGGGTCGGCTACATCGCCTGCTTCGGCATGGCCACGGAGACGGGCGTCGTCATGCTGGTCTACCTGCGCGAGGCCCTGGCGGAGCGCGGCGGCCTGGCCGCGATCCGCTCGACGGACGAGCTGAAGGAGGCCATCCTGGAAGGGGCGATCCACCGCCTTCGGCCGAAGCTGCTGACCGAGGGGACCACGATCCTCTCGATCGCGCCGATGCTCTGGGCCTCGGGCGTCGGCGCCGAGGTCATCCGGCCGATGGCCGCGCCCGTCCTCGGGGGCCTGCTGATCGCCGACGAGGTGATCGACGTCTTCCTCCCCGTCCTCTACTTCGCCGCCCAGAAATGGCGATGGCGCCGCCTCCACGGCCTCGGCCCGCTGGACGACCGTCGCCCGAGCCTCGAATCCCCATCTCCGTGAGGAGCGTCGACGAGAGCAGCATCGACGCGATCAGGCGGGCCGACCTCCTTCGCCCGCCCGCGCGAGGCGCCTGAGCCTCACGCGGTAGAACAGCACGGGCAGGAACAGGTCGATGACCTCGTCCGCGATGAGGATGCCGCCCAGCACCGGCGCGGCCATCGGGCGTATCACCTCGGCTCCCACGCCGCCGGCCCAGAGCATGGGCGCCAGGCCCAGGACGATGGTCGCCTCGGTCAGCAGCTTCGGCCTGAGTCGGCTCACGGCCCCCTCCATCACCGCATGCCGAAGCCCCTCGGCGTCGAGGGCCTCCATCCCGCCGGCCTTCGCGACCGCCTCCCGGAGGTAGACGAGCATGATGATGCCGGTCGAGGTCGCCATGCCGAAGCAGGCGATGTAGCCGATCCATATCGTGACCGAGAATTTGTAGCCGAACAGCCACTGGAAGAACACGCCGCCGGCGACGGCGCCCGGGACGGCCAGCATCATCAGCGAGGCGTCGGCCAGGTCGTGATAGGTCCAGTAGAGGATCAGGAAGATCAGGGCGAGGACGATGGGCACGATCACGCGCAGGGTTGCGCGGGCGCGGGCCTCGTGCTCGAACTGGCCGGTCCATTCCAGGATCGTCCCTTCCGGCAGCTTAACCTCGCGCGCAACGGCCTCCCGGGCGCGCCCGACGAAATCGGCGGTGTTGCCGTCCCGGACGTTCAGCCGGACGTAGTTGCGGAGGAGGCCGTTCTCGCTCTTGATCGTCGCGGGGCCCTCGACCACGCGGACGTCGGCCACCTCCGCGAGGGGGACGAGCGCGGGGCAGCCGCCCGCCTCCTTCCGGAGCGAGGGGACGAGCAGGTCGCGCACCGCATCCTCGTCGCCCCGCCAGTCGCGGCCGTAGCGCACGCGGACCGGATGTCGCTCCCTCCCCTCCACCGTGGTCGCGGCGACCCGGCCGCCGAGCGCGGATTCGACCGCCTCGTTGAGCGCGGCGATCGACACCCCCGCCTTCGCCGCCCGCTCGCGGTCGATCTGGACGTCGACGTACCCCTTGCCGCGGATCGGATCGGCGATCACCTCCGACGCGCCGGGCACGCGCTTCAGCGCGGCGGCGACCGACTCCGAGGCCCGGACGACGTCCTCCAGGCTGCGGCCCAGCACCCGGACGCCGACGGCGGTGTTCACGCCCGTCGCCAGCATGTCCACGCGGTTCTGGATCGGCATGGTCCAGACGTTGGCCCAGCCCGGCATCTGCACGGCCCTGTCCAGCTCGCTGCCGAAGCCGACGAGTTCCGATCGATCCTTGCGCCAGAGCAACAGCCCCGCGGCGAAGGGCTTCGCCAGCTCCGCCGGCAGGGAGTCGAGCGCCGGGATCGGCTCGATGTCGAGGGGGAGCGAGGACGCGCCGCCCCCGTGGGATGGGCCCGCGACGCCCGTCGAGGGGAGGACCGGCCGGTCGCGCCATCGCTTGATCGCGCGCACGCCGGCGACGACGGCCGGGTCGACGACGTCGGCCCTCTCGACCAGTTCTTCGAGGACGATCCGCGTGTACGTCTCCGCCGCGCGCGACACGAGGTCGCGGTCGAGCTGCCGCACGAAGGCGCCCCACGCGGCCTGCTGGGGGCCGAAGCCGGGGTCGTCGGGGTCGGCGGTGGTATTGACCAGCGAGCGCTCGAACTCGCGGTTGCGCTGATACGCGTACTCGCGCAGGGCGACGTCGGCGAGGGGGAGCGACGCGGCGGCGGCCTGCTCGATCAGGGCCTCGGGGTCGGCTGGCGGCCGCACCAGGCCGCGCGCGACCAACTCGGCGAGGACGAAGCGGGCCTGGCGCTCGGCATCGGCGGGGAGGAGCTTCCGCCTCGGCCAGAAGGCGCGGGGGCGGAAATTCACCATGGTCTCGATCATCTCCATCGGCGCGGGGTCGGTCGGGGACTCGGCCCGGCCGGCCTTGCCCACGACCATGTCGACCTCGGGGAACCGGCAGAGGATCATGTCGCACGCCTTGAGGTCGTCGCCGGCCTCGGTCGCGGAGGCCCGCGGCGCGGTGACCGGCATGTTCATCACCATCCCCTCGTCCAGCGGGGTGATGAACTCTCGCCCGAGCGGCGTGATCGTCCGGTCCGCGACCAGGGCGACGAGGATGAGGCCGGCCCACGCCGAGCCCAGCCCGATCCACGTCCGCTGGGCCAGGCCCGCGGCGACGAGCGCGAGCACGAGCGTGGCCAGGAACAGCGTGCGGCTGCCGATCGGGGCCAGCCCCACGACGAACGTCGCCCCCAGCAGCCAGACGAGGGGCGCGGGGCGGTCGAGCAGCGACGACAGGACCGGGCGGTAGACGTCGATCACGCTGCGCACGATCCAGCTCTCCCGCTCGCCCCGCATCCGCCCCTTCAGCAGGTACGTGCAGAGCGCGGGGACGAGCGTGACGGCCAGCACCGCGACCGTGACGAGCGCGAACGTCTTCGTGAACGCCAGCGGGCGGAACATCTTCCCCTCCATCCCGCCGAGCGCGAACACCGGCAGGAACGAGAGGAGCATGATCGCCACCGAGAAGAAGATCGGCCGGCCGACGGTCTGGCAGGCCGGCAGGATCACCGCCCGGACGTCGCCGCGCACGGGCTCGTCGCCGAACTCGTCGCGCAGGCGGTGCATGGCGTTCTCCACCATGACGATCGACGAATCGACGAGCACGCCGACGGAGATCGCGATCCCGGCCAGCGACATGATGTTCGTCTCGACGTCGGCGATCCCGAGGGCCCTGAGCACGGCCATTAGGCCGAACGACCCGAGCGCGGCCAGGGGCAGGGTGAGCGCGATCACGAACGAGGCGCGGACGTGGAGCAAGATCAGCACGACGCAGATCGTCGCCGTCGCGACGGCCTCCGCGATCGTCCCGGTGACGGTGCCGATCGCCCCCCGGATCAACGGCGTGCGGTCGTAGAACGCGACGATCCGGACGCCCGGCGGCAGGCCCGGCTGCAAGGCGCGGACCTTCTCTTTGATCCGACGGGTGACCGTCAGCGGGTTCTCGCCATGGGCCATCAGCACCACGCCGCCGACGACCTCGCTGCCGTCCTTTTCGAGGATCCCGCGCCGAGGGCCGGGGCCGATCGTCACCGAGGCGACGTCGCCGACGTGGAGGATCGAGCCGTCCGCCTCCGCGGCCAGGACGGCGCGTTCCAGGTCGCGCACCGCACGCTCGGGATCGAACTCGTCGTCATCGCGCCCGGATCGCGCGCCGAGCCAGCCGAGGCTGCGCACGATGTATTCGGCGTTGCCCTTCTGGATGATCGGCCCGCCGACCGTCGCGTTCGAATCGCCCACCGCGCGGACCACCTCGGCCAGCGTCGCGCCCCGCGTCCTCAGCTTGCGCGGGTCGACGTTCACCTGGTATTCGATGGGAAAGCCGCCGACGCTCGCGACCTCGGCCACCCCCGGCACGGTGCCGAGCTGCGGCTTGACGTACCAGTCCTGCAAGGCTCGCAGCCGGCCGAGGTCGAGCCCGCCCCCCTCGACCGTGTACCAGTAGATCTGCCCGGTGGCGATGGCGTCGGGCGGCGGATGCGGCGTCACGCCGTCGGGGAGGATGCCGCCGGCCTGGGCCAGCCGCTCGAGCACGCGGAGGCGCGCGGTGGGGAAGTCGACGTCGTCGGCGAAGATCACGTGGATCATCGAGAAGTGGAAATCGCTCGACGACCGCACGGTCCTCACCCCGCGCAGCCCCTGGAGGTGGGTGGAGAGCGGGTAGCCGATCTGGTCTTCCACCTCGCGCGGGCTGTGGCCCGGCCACTCGGTGAACACGACGACCTGGTTCTCCGAGAGGTCGGGGATGGCGTCGACGGGCGTGGTGTAGGCCGCGTAGGCGCCCGCGATCGCGAGCGCGAACCCGGCGATTACGACGGCCAGCCGATGGCGTATCGAATAGGCGATCAGACTTTCGATCATTCGCCCGCGCTTCGTGGAAGGGCCGGCCGCCGGTCGTTGCGGGCGCGCGGCGGGGGGAGATACCTGTCCGGCGACTCTCGGAGTCGAGCCTCGCAACCCTTGCAGCAGAGCCGGACCGTCCGCCCCTCGATGGTGATCGAGACGGGCTCGCCCATCGAACCGAGCGGCCTCCCCGTGACGGGGCAAGTCCCTTCGTCGGGGACGATCGCCTCGCCCCCGGGAGGGCCTGCCGCCTCATCGCGCGTGGATCGCCCCGCGCCGAAGTAGCTGGCGGCGAGGCCGGGATTCAGCCGCGTCTCCGCGTCCAGCAGGAAGGCGCCGCGGATCGCCACTCGCTGGCCGGGCTCGAGCCCGCTCGCCACCGGATAGACGTCGCCGCAACGGGGGCCGACGTCGACCTCGACGCCGTCGAACACCCCCGGCGCCTGCTCGACGAACACGACCGTGCGCGTGCCCGTATCGACCACGGCCGATTCGGGCACCGTCAGCACCCGGCCCGGCGGCCGATAGGTGACGATTCGCGGGATCAGCTTCATGCCGCCGCAGTCCCGGCACGACTCCCCGGCGTGATCGGCCGTGACCGCCGGATGCATCGGGCACCACCATCGGACGCGCTGATCGTCCAGCAAGGCGCGGCGCTGGAGGTTGTTGTTGCGGTCGACGGGGCAACGCCCACGCTCGGTCGCGAGGACCTCCGGGTGCTGAGGGCATAGGTAGACCGCCAGCAGCTCGCCCTTGGCCCGAGGCGTCGGATCGGACGGGAGCGAGCGGAACGGCTCAAGTTCGGCGACGGGCCTTCGTACCGTCGCGAAGACCCGGGTCGCGGGCGGGAGCGCTCGGCCGGACTCTTCGAGGCGAATCAAGGCGCTCGCGCGGGCGTCGCGCGAGTCGATCTCCAGGGCGCTCACCTCGCCCTTGAGGCCCGGCTGTTTCGAGCCGTCGTCGGGGGTGACGTCCGCGGCCAGCCCGTCGACGACGAACGGCCGGTCGCGCTCGGGCACGCGGCACCGGACCAGGCCGTCGTCGCGCACGACGCCGGTCAGGGCGACTTCGCGGGCCGTCGGACGATAGTCGACAGGCGCCGTCTGGATGCCGGCGAGTTGCACGCGGTGCGGGGAGAGTTGCATCCGCGCCAGCACGCCGGAAGGGAGGGGGGCCATATCGCCGATCTTGCGACGCACCAGGGCCATGTTGCAGATGTCGCACTTGCCCGGCTGCATCGAGACGACGACCGGATCCATCGGGCAGAAGTACTCGATATTCGGCGGCGCGACCCGGCTCGATGCTCCGCCCTGGACGAACCCGCGCGTCCAGCGGTCCCAGTGGTTGCGCAGGGTTTCCCACTGTCCGGCCACGACGAACGCGCCGGCCAGGACCACGATGAAGCGAAGGCGCACCTGAAGCGCACGGGCCGCGAGGCGGACCGCGCTCGCAGTTCGCTTCATCCGCGTGGGAGTTTGCGGGGGCGTCTCCGTGCTCGGGTCGGGTTCGTGCGTCATGGCTTCTCGGCAGGTTCGCCGGCGCGGTCCGCCGGCGTCTCCGCGTCGTGATTCCAGATGTTCTCGTAGTCCTCCCGGCGGAAGATCCACATCGGGTCGACGCCGATGGCGAAGAACCGCAGGATTTCCGGCTCGTCCGCGCCCTCGTACGTCACGCGCACGGCGAACGCGCGGGCGTTGTCGGCGGGCACTTCGCCGAGGATCTCATAACGGGCGAGCTTCTGGTCGGCCCGGCGCGTCTGGTCGACGACGTGGACCTCCGGCCTCGTACCGCCGGATTCGTCCGGCGAGAGGCCCTTGAGCCATCCGTCCATCGCGCGGGCGAGTTGCGCCCGCGCGGATTCGGCCGTTGGGATGTAGCTCTCGTAGCTGGTCGTCGCCTCCTGGCGGCAACCGGCGAGCAAGGCCGCGAAGGCGCCGAGCACGACGAGCCGAACAGGGCTGCGCGGATACCGGATCACGGCCGGGTCCTCCCGGGGGCGGGCTCGAATGCGAACGAACGTCGAAAATCCCCCCCGACGTCGGGGGGGCGGGAGTTGGGCCGCGAGCGTCAACGCCCGCGAGCTGACGGTCGCCTGGCTTTCGCGTTCGGCACTTCGCCCATGCTCCCCTGCTTCTCGTAATCCACGTCGCGGAAGATCCACATGGGAGAGCGACCCACCGCGATATACTCGACGCGGTTTTCCGCCGCCGGCTTCTTGATCTTGAGGACGACCGCGTAGCGCTTCTCGGTTTCCGACGGAGAGGGGCTTTCCTCCAGGATCTGGAAGCTTTCCAGCGCCTGCCCGTTCTCCCACTGGGATTCGACGAAGTAGATGGGATGTTCGCCCTGCGCGAGTTCCGCGGGCTTGCCCCCCTTCTGCCAGGCGGCGAGGGCCGTTTCAAGGTCCTGGCGCGCCGCCGCCGCCTCGGGGATGTAAGCACTCGTCGGGCTGCCGCAGCCGGGCGTCAGCGCGAGGGCGAGGGCGGCCGCGAGGGCCGCCCTGAGATGGCTCCGGAACATTCGCCCGCCCCCTCTCGGATCAGTACGCATCGGAGGAGATGACCTCGCCGCCGTTGCGAGTCCCCAGGGCGCGCCAGGCCTCCAGGCTCACGGCGTTCTTGACGAACTTGACCGAGCCGTCGCCGAAGAGGATGTTCACGCCGCCGGAATGTCGGCTCGACGGCGGCACCTGCATCGACATGTTCGCCATGCCGCTGTTGGGGAACCCCGCGCACGAATTCTGGTTCGGGGTCGTGACGTGGTTGTAGGTGGTGCAGCACATGTCCGCCAGCGACCAGGAGATCCCCTGGACGCTGGTGAGCGGGGGCGAGCCCTTCGGCACCGCCTGGCAGGTCTGATAGGTCAAGGCCAGCGTCGGCTGGTTCGGCATGATGAGCAGGTCCGTCTGGAAGTCCGGCTTCCCCTGGCCGCGAAGCTTCTCGGCGAAGAAGGCCGTATTGCTCGTGCCGTCGACGACGTCGGCGATCCGCACCCCGCTCCCATAGTAGAAGATCCCCTGCGCGACGGGGCCGTCGGTGCAGACCGTGCACGGGTTCGAATCGCCGAGGTCGCACACATACGTCCCGATGTTGCCGAGGTAGTTGATGGCGCCGTTCCAGCCGGCCACCGGCGGGGCGTCGGAGGGGCAGAGGAACATGTTGATCTGCGTGTTGCACCCCGTCAGGTTCTCGCCGTTCGGCCCCGAATAGGCCGGCATGAAGGTCGAGACGACCCCGTTCATGGCCGGCGTCACCGGCGGCAGGGCGAAGTTGAGGGTGTTGAAGAGGTTGCCCTGCTCGATGAACTGCAAGAGCGAGGACTGGGGCGACCAGCGGGCCCAGGACGCCGCGCCCGGGACGGAGAAATAGGCGGGCACCTTCCCCGAGGGGAGGACCTGGTAGCTGCTGAGGTAATTGTGACACGCGATGCCGATCTGCTTCAGGTTGTTGACGCACTGGGCGCGGCGGGCGGCCTCGCGCGCCGCCTGGACGGCCGGCAGCAAGAGGGCGATCAGCACGGCGATGATCGCGATCACCACCAGCAGCTCGATCAGCGTGAATCCGGAACGACGATTGCCCATGTTTTTAAAATCCTCTCTATAGATTCCGCTCGATATGATTGCGAACGCGCAACGATCGGTCGACGCCGATCCAGGCGCAATACGGGCGCGCAAGGGGAGGCGTTCGAAAACTTCGGACGTCAGGCCGTCGACCGATGAAACCGTCGGGCCCGCGCAAGGACGTCTGGGCTCCGTTCCCCGAGAGGGGGCGCGAGCGGCCTGATGGTCCCGGTTGAAGGGTGGAGATCAGCGGGGCGGTCGTTCGATCGGGGGCCGTTCCATCACGATGCGGACGATCCGCTCCGCACTCGCGAGAGGCTTGCCCAAGGCGAGGGCGTAAGGCGGGGGGGCCGCCCGGGGAGCGATCGCTTCCGGCGCTCGTCCCACCGGGAGAGGCGGCGAGATGGGCACGGCCGGCTTGCCGGAGCAGAGGGCGCCCGAACAGGGCTTCGGGCGTGAGGGGCTCTCGTCTGCTCCCTCGTCCGCCTCCCCGTGATTGGGGATGTCAAGCCGGGGCGAGGCCGCCCTGGGATGCATGGCCGCGACGACGTGCCGGGAGCAAACGGCGTGGGCTTCGGGAGTCCGGGCGCATAGCAGGGCCGCCAGGATGCCCAGGCAGCCCAAGGTAGGGACGAAACCGCGATTGGAGAGCCGGCCCCTCATCCCGTTCGTGGCCCCCTCGATCACCTCGCGATGGAACCGGTGGAGGGAGATAGGGGAACCCATTCGCCACATCTCCATCCAAAACTCTATCTTCGCAGCGCCCCTTCCCGCAAGTGCGGATGAGAAGGATCGAACGGTTCTCGGCGTTGGGCCTGGTGGGGATAGGCCCGGGCCGGGCTGGCGAGCCGAGGCCCCTCCCGATACCAGAGGGTTACACCTCGACCTCTTCCATCTCGATCTCCGAATCTTCCAGCGGCTCGTCGTCGAGGTCGAACGTAGGCTGCTCTCCAGGCCATTTCCGCCGCAGGTCGGCCTCGGGCTTCATGGCTTGCTCCAGCGGCCGGAGGGCCTGGCCCGCCGATACTCTGTTCTCACTGCATGGGCGCACGTCCTAGGTTCACCTCTGGACCCGAACCTCGGGGCGGCCGCCGTCTGACCGCCCTCCGGCCGCGATGCCATGAGCACGCCCCCATGAACCACAACGCCCGCCCCCGACGCCGCCGGAAGCCCGGCCCCGACCGGAAATCGATCGCCGCGGAGGTCGCGGCGGCGCGGCTCGAGCCGCGGGCCTTGATGACGATCTTCACGCCGTTCTCGGCCCGATATTCGGCCAACGCCAACGGCGACATCGTCTACGTCGCGAACACGCTCCTCACCGCGCCCGGGACCGGCTCGGCCGCGACCAAGGCGAGGAACGGCGCGAGCAGCGACCTGAACGACGACTTCAACATGGCGTACGTCGACGTCGACTCCGACGCCTCGACGTTCAACTCCAGCCGCGCCGACCTGGCGCTGCCGGCCGGCGGGTCGATCCTGTTCGCGGGCCTGTACTGGGGGGCGGACTCCACCTCGGCCGCGCGCAACCAGGTCAAGTTCCAGGTCCCGGGCTCCTCGACTTACGCGACGATCAACGGGTCCGTCGTGGGCTCGACGTCCGCGGGCGACTACCAGGGGTTCGCCGACGTCACGAGCCTGGTGAAGGCCGCCGGCGCGGGGACGTATGGGGTCGCCAACGTCCAGGCGAGGACGGGGTCGAACGAGTACGCGGGATGGTCCCTGGTGATCGTCTACGCCGACCCGTCGGCCCCCCCGCGCAACCTGACGGTGTTCGACGGCTACGTCCGGGTCGACGACTCGACGCCGAACGTATCCATCCCGATCAGCGGCTTCCGGGCCCCCCAGGCCGGGCCGGTCAAGGCGGCCGTCGGGATCATCGCCTACGAGGGCGACCTGGGCCTGACCGGCGACAGCGTGACGTTCAACGGGACCACGCTCACGGACGCCAACAACCCGTCGAAGAACTTCTTCAACGGGACCATCGGCAACCGCGGGACGACCGTCGCGACGAAGGCCCCCAACTACGTCAACCAGCTCGGCATCGACGCCGACATCGTCGCCACGTCGGGCCTCATCGCGCCCAACGCGACCTCGGCGACGATCAACCTGAAGACCGATTCCGACCAGTATTTCCCCGGCGTCGTCACCACGGCCATCGACCTGTACGCGCCGGCCGTGAGCATCGCCAAATCGGTCGTGGACGTCAACGGCGGCGGCGTGCAGCCGGGGGACGTCCTCGAATACACGAGCGTCGTCCAGGTGACGGCCGGCGAGGCCGCCTCGCAGTTCGTCTACTTCGACCCGATCCCGGCGAACGCCGCCTACCAGCCCGGGTCGCTCGCCGTCGGCGACGACCCGGCCTACTACGACTCCGCCAACGGCCGCGTCGTCTATCGCCTCGGGGCCGGCGCGACGGCCTCGGCCGGCGGGACCGTGGCGGTCGGCCAGTCGGTCACGGTCCGGTTCCGGGTCGTGGTGAACGCGACGGCCACGGACGGCTCGACCATCGACGGCCAGGGCTCGGCGACGTTCACCGGGGCCGTGACCGGGGCGGCCCTCTCGGCGACGAGCAACTCCGTCCGCTCGACGGTGACGCGGGTGGAAGACCTCTCGCTGACGCAGACGGTGAGCAACGTCGCCCCCGAGGTCGGCGACGACGTCGTCATCACGCTCTCCGTCGCGAACACGCAGGACTTCCCCGTGTCGGGCGTCTCGGTCGCGGACCTGCTCCCGGCCGGGCTGACCTACGTCTCGGCCGTCGTCCCCGCCGGGACGACCTACGACCCGGCCACCGGCGTCTGGACCGTGGGGACGGTCGACGGCACGACGCCGGCCGTGTTGGCGATCACCGCGAAGGTCGCGGCCACGTCCGCCGTGACCAACTCGGCCCAGATCACGGCGGCCGGCAAGCCCGACCCCAACACCGCCAACAACGCCGCCGCGGTGACGATCACCCCGCGCAAGGCGGACCTGTCGGTGGCCAAGGCCGTCGGCCAGGCGCGGCCGAACGTCGGCGACCGGATCACGTTCACGACGACCCTGACCAACGCGGGCCCCAGCACCGTCGCGAACGTCCGGGTCGAGGACAAGCTGCCCGCGGGCTTCGCCTTCGTCTCGGCCGCCGGGGCCGGCGCGTCGTACGACTCCGCGACCGGCGTCTGGACGATCGCCTCCCTCGCCCCCGGCTCGGTGGTCCTCACCCTGACCGTCGACGTGACCGGCCCGGCGGCCTCGACCGCGACGGCGAAGATCCTCGCCAACGCGACCTACGACCCCGCCTCCGCGAACAACGCGTCGTCGGCGGCCGTCACGCCGCGCCAGGCGAACGTCTCCGTGGTCAAGACGGTCGACGACTCGCGGCCCAACGTGGGCCGGGACGTCGTCCTGACGACCCGCGTCAAGAACATCGGCCCCGACGGGGCCACCAACGTCACGGTCGCCGCGCCCGTCGGCTCGGGCCTGACCATCAAGGGCGTCCAGGTCGCGGCCGGGACGACCTACGACCAGGCGACCGGCGTCTGGACCGTGGGCGCGCTCGGCGCGAACGAGGAGCTGACGCTGGCCGTGACCGTGACGGTCGCCGGGCCGGACGCGGTCGTGAGCACCGCGACCCTCACGCACCTCGACCAGTACGACGCCGGCGGGGCCGACTTCGCCTCCGTCACCGTCTCGCCCCGGTCGGCCGACCTCGCCCCGACCATCGCGATCAGCAAGCCGTCCCCCGTCGCCGGCGAGTCGGTCACGCTGACGATCACGGTGAGGAACTCGGGCCCGGACGACGCGACCAACGTCCGGATCCTCTCGGCCCTCCCGGCGGCCTTCCGGTTCGTCTCGGCCTCGCCGGAGGCGGGCGCCGGGGCCTACGATTCGGCGACCGGAGTCTGGACGGTCGGCACCGCGGCCTCGGGCGCGACCCGCACGCTGACGATCACGGCCGACGTCCTCGCCGCCGGCGCGGCGACGCAATCGGCGAGCGTCCTCTCCGTCGATCAGTACGACCCCAACGCGGGGAACAACTCGGCCTCCGTCTCGGTCTCGACCTCCATCGTCGACCTGGCGCTGGCCTCGGCGTTCTCGAAGTCTCAGCCCAGGGTGGGCGAGACGATCGACTACGTCGTGACCCTGACGTCGCCCGGGACGGCGGACGCGACCGGCGTGACGGTCTCGGCCCCGCTGCCGGCCGGCCTCGCGTTCGTCTCCTCGGACGCGGGCGCCGCCTACAACGCCGCGACGGGCGCGTGGAGCGTCGGCGCCGTGGCCAGGGGCTCGACGACCGTGCTGAGGATCCGCGCGACGGTCGGCGCCTCGGCCGTCGTCAAGCAGACGGCCGTCGCGACGATCGCGGCGGCGTCGCCGGCCGACGCGGTCGCCGGCAACAACTCGGTCTCGGCCTCGCTCACCGCCCAGTCGGCCGACCTGGCCCTGACGGCCACGGTCGACAAGCCGGTCCCGAAGATGCGCGAGACGATGACGTTCCGCGTCACCGTCGCGAACCAGGGGCCGAACGACGCGACGAACGTCGTCGTGACGCACGAGATCCCGCCCAACATGCTGTTCATCGGCCTGACGGCCCCCGAGGGGACCTCCTACGACCTGGCGACGGGCCGATGGAGTTTGGGCTCCGTCGTCCTGAAGCCGGGCGAGTCGCGGACGCTCGTCCTCCAGGCCCAGGCGCTCGACGCCGACCCGCGGACGATCTCCGCCTCCATCACCGGCTCCGACCAGTTCGACCCCTCGGCGGGGAACGACTCGACCTCCGTCACGTTCGACGCCCAGCAGTCCGAGCTGGCCCTGGGCGCGACGGCCGACGTCGAGCGGCCGAGGCCGGGGCAGGTGGTCACGTTCACCCTCACCGCGACGAACTCCGGGCCCGACTCGGCCACGGGCGTCCGCGTGCAGGCCGCGCTCCCGCCCGGCCTGACGCTCCAGGGCGCGACGGCCGCCGGCGCAGCGACCTTCGGCTCGGACGGCGTATGGAACGTGGGCTCGCTCGCGGTCGGCCAGACGGCCACGCTGACGATCCGGGCGGTCGCGACCACCTCGGCCGCCGGCGACTTCACCGCCGCGTTCCTCCCGCAGGAGCAGTACGACTCCTCGTCCGCCGACGACTCCGTCGCGATCGCCGTCGCGCCGCTGGTCGCCGACCTCTCCGTCGCCGCGGGCGTCGACCAGGCCAGGCCGAACGTCGAGGACGTGGTGACGATGACGATCACCGTGTCGAACGCCGGCCCGGACGCGGTCGCGAACGTCGTCGCGTCGGCCCCGGTCCCCGTCGGCTACACGTTCGACTCGACGGACGCCCCCGCGGGGACGACGTACGACCCGCAGGCCGGGCTGTGGACCATCGCCGGCCTCGCCGCCGGGGAGTCGGTCGCGCTGCCGCTCCGGCTCCGCGTCCAGGATCCGACGGTGGCCCGGTTCTACGCCGCGGTCACGGCCGCGGACGCCTTCGACCCCGACGCGGCCGACCTGACGGCGAACGTCGACGTCGCGCCGCTGCGGGCCGACCTCGCCGTCGCCGCCTCGGCCGACGTCCTGAATCCGAACGCCCGCCAGCTCGTCACCTTCACGATCACCCTGTCCGACCTCGGCCCCGACGCGGCCACCGGGGCGGTCGTCTCGATCCCGATCCCGGCGGGCTACACGTTCGACACCGCGTCCGCGACGTCCGGCTCGTACGACCCGATCACCGGCCTCTGGACCCTCGCCGGCCCCGTGGCCGTCGGGACGCCGGCCGTCCTCACGCTCCGCGCCACGGCCGACGCCCCGGCGCTCCCGCCCCTCGCGGCGACGATCGTCCAGGCCGATCAGCACGACGGCGCCTCGGCCAACAACACGGCCTCCGTGTTCGTCAAGCCGAAGAAGGTCGACCTCGTCGTCGGCAAGGTCGTCGACTCGCCCACGCCCCAGGTCGGCGACACGATCACCTACACGCTGCTCGTCAAGAACGGCGGCGACGACGACGCGACGGGCGTGGTCGTCCGCGACGACCTCCCCGCCGGCATGACCTTCATCTCGGCGGTCGGCGACGGCTCGTACGACCCGATCGCCGGCCTCTGGAGCGTCGGCGCCGTGGCGAAGGACGGCGAGGCGATCCTGACCATCTCGGTCCTCGTCTCGACCGGGTCGCCCACCGTCAACCTGGCGACGATCGAGGCGGTCGACCAGTTCGACGCCCATTCCGTCAACGACGAGGCCGAGACCACGGTCGACCCCCAGCAGGCCGACCTGCTCGTCACCGCCACCGTCGACGACGCCAGCCCCCTCGTGGGCCAGGCGGCCGTCTTCACGATCACGGTCCGCAACCTGGGCAAGGATCCGGCGGGCCTCGTCGCGGTCGACCTGACGATCCCGGCCGGCCTCGAATACGACTCGTCCTCCACGGCGTTCGGCTCGTACGACCCGGTCACCGGGCGCTGGACGATCGGCGACGTCTTCTCGGGAGGCGCCGCGACCCTGACCTTCCGCGCGAAGGTGCTGAACGCCCAGGCCCAGACCCTCGCCGCCGCGGTCGCGACGACCGACCAGTTCGACCCCAACCTCAACGACGACGCCGCCCAGGCGACCGTCCAGGCGCAGACCTCCGACCTCAAGATGAGGTTCTCCGTCGACGACCCGCGGCCCATCAAGGGCCAGGTCGTGACGGTCGCCCTCGACGTGACCAACCAGGGCCCGGACGACGCCACCGGCGCGGCCGTGACGCTGACGATCCCCGCCGGCTTCGAACTGGCCTCGATCCCCGAAGGCGCGGCCTACGACGCGACGACCGGCGTCTGGACGATCGGCGGGATCGACGCCGGGAGCACCACGCGGCTCACCCTCATCCTCCGGGCCCTGACGGGCGACCCCCTGACGATCGAGGCGACCTCGTCCGCCGACCAGTTCGACCCGACGCCCGAAGACCGCTCGATCGCCGTCACGGTCACGCCCCGGCGCTCCGACCTCTCGGTCGCCGCGACCGTCGACGTCCCCCGGCCCGACGCGCGGCAGGTGGTGGCGATCACGATCACCCTCTCCAACACCGGCCCCGACGACGCCGAGAACGTCTCGGTGGCGGCCCTCCTGCCGGCCGGGCTGGAGTACGTCTCGTCGCAGCCGGGCCTGGGGGCTTACGACCCGACCACCGGCGTCTGGACGCTGCCGCACGCCCCGACGGGCTCCACCTCGACCCTGACGATCTGGGCCCGGGCGGTCTCGCCCGCGCCGAGCACGCTGACGGCCTCGGTCACGGCCGTCGACCAGTTCGATCCGGACGCCGACGACCTCTCCGCGTCCGTCGTCGTGACGCCGAAGTCGGCCGACGTCCGCGTCGAGACGACCGTCGACGACCCCACGCCCAACGTGGGCGACGTCGTGACGGTCACGGTGACGGTCCGGAACCTCGGGCCCGACGCCGCGACGGGCGTGTCGGTCGAGAACCTGTTCCCCGACGGCCTCTCGATCCTCGAATCCCAGGCGGGCCGGGGCGAGTTCTCCACGCTCACCGGCCTGTGGACCGTCGGCGAGATCCTCCCGGACGGCTCGGCCACGCTCGTCTACAGGTATCGCGTGACCGGCCCCGGGACGATGACGACGACCACGGCCCTCGGGACCGTCGACCAGTTCGACCCGACGCCCGAGACGCCCACGACGACCACGATCGCCCCGCGCTCGGCGGACGTCGGGCTGGCCATCACGGCCGACAAGGCCCGCCCCAACGTCGGCGAGCGGGTGGAGTTCACGATCGTCGTCTCCAACGTCGGCCCCGATGCGGCGACCGGCCTGCACGTCACGACGACCCTCCCGGCGGGCCTGGCGTTCGAGTCCGCCGTCGGCGCGGGCTACGACCCCGCCACCGGCGAGTGGACGGTCGGCGACCTGGGGCCGGGCGGGACGCGGACGCTCCGCATCGTCGCCCTCGTCACGGCGCCCGGCGACCAGTCCCTGACCGCCGGCGTCTCGAAGGTCGACGAATTCGACCCGACCGAGGGCGACCGGCTCGTCTCGGCGACCGTCGCCGCGCAGCAGGTCCGCCTGTTCCTCGCGCAGACGGTCGACGCGGCCGCGCCGCTCAAGGGGCAGGTCGTCGAGTACACCGTCGTCCTGACCAACGCCGGGCCCGACGCCGCCACCAACGTCCACATCCGCCAGGCCCTGCCGGCCGGGATGGAATGGGTCTCCGCGACCTCCGAAGGGGCGGCCTACGACCGCGCCACCGGCGTCTGGACGGTGCCGACCCTCCCCGACGGCGGCCGGCTCGTGCTGACGCTCCGCGGGCGCGTCGTCGCCCCGGGCGCGAAGACCACCACGGCCGAGTTCCTCTCGGTCGACCAGCACGACCCCGAGCCGGTCGCGCCGGCGTCGGCCTCCATCACGCCGACGGGCGTCGCCGTCGCCGTCCGGGTGGACGTCGACCACCCCCGGCCCGACGCCGGCCAGCTCGTGCTCGTGACCGTGACGGCGACCAACGCCGGCCCCGACGCCGCCACCGGGCTCACGTTCGCCACCTCCCTCCCCGCCGGCCTGACGTTCGTCTCCGCCGAGGCCGGCCAGGGAGCCTACGACCGCTCGACGGGCGGCTGGGCCGCCGGCTCCATCGCGCCGGGCGGGTCGACCGTCCTGCGGATCTGGGCCCGCGCGACCGCCGCGGCCGACGGCTCCATCGCGGCCCGGCTGACGGCCGTCGACCAGTTCGACGCCACCGCGGCCGACGACGCGGCGAGCTACGCCGTCTCCCCCAGGCGGGCCGACCTGTCCGTCCGCATCGAGGGGATGCCCGGCTCGGTCGACGTCGGCGGGCGTTATGACGTCCGCGTGATCGTGACCAACAACGGCCCCGACGGCGCCACCGGCGCCAGGGTCCCTATCGCCGTGCCGCCCGGCTTCCGCCTGGCGTCGAGCGTCGCGGGGCGGGGGAGCTACGACCCGGCCTCCGGCCTCTGGACCGTCGGCGACGTCCCCGCGGGCGGCTCCTGGACGCTGGACCTGACCCTCGAAGCGATCGCCCCCGGTGCCTTCGACCTCGCCGCCGGTCCCGCGACCTCGCAGCAGTTCGACCCCTCCCCGGGCGACGGCCTCGCCAACGCCGGCGGCGTCGCCCGGCAGCCGACGGCCCCGACCACCCCGACCGAGCCGACGACCCCGACCGAGCCGACCGGACCGATCGCGACCACCGGCCGGGTGACGGGCGTGGTCTACCTCGACCGCCAGCGCAACGGGGTCTACGACGTCGGCCGCGACCTGGGCGTCGCGTCGATCCAGGTGATCCTGGTGGGCGTCGACGAGGGCGGGCGGCCCGTCCGGCTGGTCACGACCACGGCGGCCGACGGCTCCTTCGCGTTCGAGGGCGTCCGGCCCGGGACGTATTCGTTGATCGAGCAGGCCCCGTCGCGCTACTTCCGGTCGGCCCGCACCGCCGTCGGGACGCTGGGGGGCGTGGTCGTCCGCGGCGGGGCGCAGGTCGACCAGATCGTCGTCTCCGCCGGTTCGACCGGTTCCGGCTACACCTTCGGGACCGTGCCCTACGCCAACTGTCGGATGAACCTGCTCATGGGGCGCGGCGAGGCCCGGGCCGTGCCCAGGGGCCCGATCCTGTCGCGGTTCTTCCCCGCCGGCCGCACGGCCCGCGCGCATGCGATCCGCCCGGCCCGACCACGGTGACGAGAAGGGCCCGGCGGCACGTCGCCGACGTCCCAACCATTACCGCCCCGGTTGCAATTGCAGCGGTTTACCCCGGGACGGCATACAGCTTCGCGTGTCGGAACCAGCCCGCATGGTCGAACTCGAATTGTCGAGGCGGGGCGGAGATGGTAAGAGGATGTCCCTTCGGCGCTCTGGCGGCCATGGCGCGACAGTCGCTAAAGCATGGATGCTCGCCGAGGTCCTGTCTCTTGGGCTCGGGTCGACATGAAGAATTTCGTCCGGCTGGTGAAGACCGCCTGGCCTTATCGGTATCGCTTCGGCATTTCGATCGCCTGCGCCCTGATGGTCGCCCTGCTCTCCTTCATGGAGCTGGGCGCCGTCCTGCCGGTGCTGAAGATCCTCATCAACAACGACAACCCCCAGCGCTGGATCTCCACCAAGATCGACTCGATCGCCGAGGCCCTCGACCAGCTCGCCGCCCGGCGCGAGGAGCTGGGGCGGGTGGAGCGGGCGTTCGCCGTCGGCGGGGCCGTCGCGACGCCGCTGGCCGACCGATTCGGCGAGTTGGAGGCCGAGAAGGCCCGGCTCCGCGGCGAGCTGGACGAGCGCCGCCGCAAGGTCGACCTCCCCGACCAGGCGGGCGTCTCCTCCCAGTTCCTCGCCCACGAGGCCGGCGAGATCCAGCGCCTCCAGCGCGAGGAGCGGATCGCCGACGCCCGCTGGGAGGAGCTGAGCCGCGGCAGCCGATGGCTCCACGACGGCGACCGCCGCTCGCTCGACCGCCAGCTCGCCGAGATCGACCGCCGCCGCGAATCCGAGGGCTGGTGGCAGGCCTTCTACCTGCGGATCAAGCCCACCGTCTACGAGTACTTCCCCTCCGACCAGTTCCGGACCCTCAGCGCGCTCATGGGGCTGGTCCTGGTCGGGGTGATGATCAAGGGGATGTTCACGTTCTGCCAGGAAGTGCTGGTCGCCGACGTCATGCAGCACACGCTGTTCGACCTCCGCAACCGCTTCTTCCGCCGCACCATGAACCTCGACCTGGCCAGCTTCTCCGACCAGGGCTCGTCCGACCTGATGGCCCGGTTCACCAGCGACATGGACTCGTTCGCCCAGGGGCTCAACACCATCCTGAGCAAGCTGATCCGCGAGCCCTTGCGCGCCGTGATCTACATCTCCGGCGCGTTCTGGTTCAACTGGCGGCTCACCTGCCTGACCCTGGTCGTCGTGCCGATCTCCGCCTACACCACCTACCGCGTCGGCCGGATGATGAAGCGGGCCGTGCGGCGGTCGCTGGAGAGCATGTCGTCGATCTACAAGATCCTCCAGGAGACCTTCCAGGGGATCCGGGTCGTCAAGGCGTTCGGCACCGAGCGGATGGAGCGGCGGCGGTTCTTCCTGGAGACGAAGAACTTCTACCGCAAGAGCATCCGGGTCGCGATGATCGACTCGATGTCCGACCCCGTGCTGGAGATGCTCACGTTCGTCACCGTGGCGATCGCGCTTTTGGCCGGGTCGTACCTGGTGCTGAAGCAGTCGATCTTCCTGGACCTCGGCCTGTTCAAGATCCAGCTGGCGTCGCAGGTGATGGCGATCGAAGACCTGCTGATGTTCTACACGATCATGGCGGGGGTGTCCGACCCGATCCGCAAGCTGTCGAACGTGAACTCGAAGCTCCAGCGGGCGTCGGCGGCGTCCGACCGCATCTGCGCCCTGATGGACCGCGAGCCCCAGGTGGTCGACGCCGCGGGCGCGGTCGAGCGGCCGAAGCACGGGCGCTCGATCGAGTTCGCCGACGTCCACTTCTCCTACACCGGCCGCGAGCCGCTGCTGAGGGGGATCGACCTGACGGTCCGTCACGGCGAGACGGTCGCCCTGGTGGGGCCGAACGGGTGCGGGAAGTCGACCCTGATGAGCCTGCTGCCGAGGTTCTGGGACGTCGACTCGGGTTCGATCCGGATCGACGGCGTGGACGTCCGCGAGATCCGCGGCCGGGGCCTGCGGCGGCTGATCGGCGTCGTGCCGCAGGAGACGATCCTGTTCCAGGACACCATCGCCCGGAACATCGCCTACGGCGACCCATCCGCTGGCCGCGACGCCATCGTCGAGGCCGCCAAGCGGTCATACGCCCACCAGTTCATCATGACCCTGCCCGACGGCTACGACACCGTCATCGGCGAGCGCGGCCACGGCCTCTCCGGCGGCCAGCGCCAGCGCATCGCCCTGGCCCGGGCCATGCTCCGCGACCCCTCCATCCTGATCCTCGACGAGGCCACCAGCGCCGTCGACATCCAGGACGAGGCCCTGATCCGCAAGGCCATCGAGGAGTTCTCCCGGGGCCGGACCACGTTCCTGATCTCGCACAGCATGGGCGCGATCCAGCTCGCCGACCGCATCGTCCTGATCGACGACGGCCGCATCGTCGCCGTCGGCACCGACGCCGAGCTGAAGCGCACCAGCGCCCTCTACCGCCGGCTGCACGACATCCACTACCACCGCGAGAGCGCCTGAGGCCCTCGCGGCGAACCCACCCGCCCCTGGGTCCGTTCGCAACGAGCGACGCTCGACTTGGTCGACGCAACCTATTTTCGACAAACGGCTTGAATCCCAGATCGCGTGGCTTCGATCGTCGTTTTGCGATGCATGAAAGCGTCCGGCCGGCGGACGTCGCCGGCGGCCTTGCGTCGCGAGGGGGCCCTTCCGTCTCAGGGGTGAAGGGGCTGCGGGCGGCCCGCCCCTGCACCCCTCGACCGCGAACGAGTTGCCAAAGATCCGAAGGGGCGAGGCCCCTCCATCTCGATACACTCGCCGGGCGGGGCGTCCGGATTTCACGATTCCGAGAAAGCGCCGCGATCCTGACCGGGGGTCCCCGCCCCGTCCCTCCCGCTCGCCCGAGAATCGAACGCCCGAATTCGCCAGCCCCTTGCGTCCCGAACCCGCGGGGGATACCATGTGTCCGTCGGTCACACCCGCACCCGTAGCTCAATTGGATAGAGCATCGGTCTACGGAACCGAAGGTTATAGGTTCGAATCCTATCGGGTGTATTCGGGACGATGCGCAGTCCCCCGAAGCTCCGGCACAGCACTTGACCGCCAGTATACTTCGGTATACGTTGAGTGTTGATGACCGGGGAGTTCCTGCTTTGGGCCCCCCGCCGGCTGGGTCTGCCAGGATTACAGCGCCGGCGGGGGGCTTTATCACCCCCCACCCTTCGGACCCGGTCATGCCACTCCCAGAGGCCAAGGACGGGCCCGCCCTCGACCCGCAACGGGTCGTCCCCCCCGATCGCCGGGGGCGCATGCTGATCCGATCTCTCGCCTCGCTGAGGAAGTCGAGGCGATTCGCGTTCGGTCATGAAGGGAGCCTCCTATGGGTTTCTCGCAAGCGGACGAATGGGCGTTCAAGATGGCCGTCGCGGTGGTCCAGGCCGGCAAGATCCCGGAGTATCACAGCCAATCCCTGGAAGAAACGGCCGCGACGGCCGCGAGCTTCGTCGCCGAACTACACAAGCAGCTCGCGACGTTCTACAAGACGCTGCCTCAGTCCGGCTCGACGTCCTGAGGTGGGTGGCCTTCGGCCTCGATGGGGCGGAAGACGAATATCTCCGCCCTCCCTTTCAACGTCACGTGGACGTCCCTTCCGGCGGTGAAATGGACGACCGCCACCTCGTTCAGGTCGACGGCCCCGTTCTCGAAAACGAGAAACGACCGCCCCCAGAAGTCTCGCCGGCGGCCGCCTAGGAAGTCGGAGACGTCGCCTCCGCCGATAGCCGGGCGGAGCTGATGCGTCCGTCGTGCGTCGGGGATCCCTTGATGACCCAACCGCTCGGCCCGTTCATCCTCCGGGCGATCCGCGTCGCCTACGCCGCTTCCGCCGGCCTGGCCCTGCTGGGGGCCGTCGGCGGCTGGTACTACTGGCCGGGCTTCCCGGCCTGGCTCTGCCTCTTCCTGGCCGCCGTCGCCCTGGCCGGGGGGATCGCCCTCGCCCAGCTCCTGTCGAGGATCCGGATGATCCTCTGGCTGCTGCCGTTCGCCGAGCGGCTCCAGGCCGCCCTGCGCCTCGGGGGCCCCGGGCCCCCGCCCGACGCCGGGGGTCGGCGTCGGTGATTCGCGTCTCATCACGAAAGTATTCTCCGATGTATTGGGTGAAGATCGGCGAGGTCCATTACGACCTCGCGGAAGCGTGGCAGGTCCGCGACCACCGGGAGCTGACCGAGGAGGAGAAGAACCGCCGCCCGGACGGAGCCGGCGGCCCTGGACCGCCGGAGCCCTCCGTTGCGGTCTTCTGGAAGAACGGCGAGACCGACCCCTTTCACGGCGAAGAGGCCGACGAATTCATGTCTCATTTCGAGAAGTTCCGGGGAGGGGCGCCCGGGCCATCGGATTGAGGAGCCAGGGATTGACGCCCAGCGTCAGCGTCAGCCCGGAGACGGGGTGCCGTTGGCCGCCGCAAATCGCCGGGTCGGACGTGCCCGGCAGGTTCGGCCCGGCGATCGTCAGGGCGATCACCCTCAGCAGGGCTTCGAGCGTCTCCGCGTGGGCGTGGTGGACGACCTTGATCGTGAACGTGTTGCCGTCGCGTTCGATCTTCATCGGGCCGCCTCCTGGCCGAAGCTGTCGGCCTCCGCCCGCGTCCGGAATGCCTGCGGGCGGCACGGGTGGCCGGCGGGCAGGACCTGGAAGTTCACCTCCTTCGTGTGGTGCAGGAGGAGGATCGCCACGACGTCCCCGCGACGCTTGAACGACACGACCTCTTCGACGGGCACGGCACCGTCGAGGAAGAGGAAGAAGGGCTTTCGATCCAGGTAGCCCCACGAGCATCCCAGGTGGGAGCAGACCTCGCCCAGGCGTTTCCGCCGGGCCGCCTCCTGCTTCTCGGATTCATAGTCGGGCCGAGCATGGGCCGGTGGAAACGGGATCGAGGCGACCGGCCCGGCGGCGGCCGGTTCTTCCTCGGCCTTGGGCGACGTGGTCGGCTCGGGAGTCGACGAGCCGACCACGTCAACCACGACGGCCCCGGCCTTGAAGCCCTCCCAGAGCTTTCGGGCCAGCTCGCCCTCGAATCGCTGCACGTGCCCCGTGTCGAAATGGACGTCCAGGCCCAGCTCGGGGGCCGCCGGGTCGCCCTGCGGGCCGCCGCACGACATGCGGAAGATCGCCCCGAGGTTGTACGCGGTCTCGCGGCCGTCGGACTTGTGGAAGACGAAGCGCGGCTTGCTCATGATTCCTCCGAGTCTCGTTGCGGGACGGGGCCGGCCCTCCAGGGGGCCGGCGGGAGGGGTCGGGGAGCCTGGACTCCCGGGCTTGGGGTCAGGTGGTCGGCACGTCCTTGATCGTCCAGACGGCCCCACGGTCGGGGGCCGGGGCACCGGGTTCCATGCCGGCCGTCGTGATCTGCCCGAGGTCCGCGAGGTGGCCGAGGATGCGCTTCAACTCGTCGGCCGGCTTGTGGCCGCCGAAGCACGTTCGGTTGATCTGGGTGCGCGTCATGCCTTCGGGGTGCGAGCGCAGCGTCTCGACGACCGCCACGCCGGCGAGGAGGGAGTCGCGGCGTGTCGTGAGCGGGCCGCCCTCGCGAGGCCCCGCCTCATCCTCGTCGTCGAGGCTGCCCCAGACGCCGAAGGCGGCGTCGCCCCGGATGACGACGGTCCCACCGCCGTCGAAGACGACCGTCAACGTATTCTGTTCCCCATCCTCGGTTTCCCATCGGGCGAACAGGACCTTGTCCAGGTCGATCACCAGGTCTCCGAATCGGCTCAACGGCATCTCAGGCCTCTCCCGCGTTGAATGGCCGGGATCGTCATGTTAAGCATCTCAGGCGGCACCCGGCCGAACCGCTGACATGGCTGCAATCGATGCGCAAGCATCTGGGAATTAGTACGAACTCGGGCCGGTCCCGGGGCTCCCGGGGGAAAATCGCGGATCCAACCGTCCCGATCGTCCCCGACTCCTGATCAAGCGCCCACTATCAAATTTTAACTCTCATATTCCCAATCGTTTCCGGCGGATGCAAATCCGGAAATCGGGGACGATCTAGACCTTCCCCAATCGTCCCCCAACCGTCCCCGATCGTCCCCGACCGTCCCCGGGGACGATCTAGATCGTCCCGGGGACGATTGGGTTTCGGGCAATCGTCCCCGCGCTTGCGATCAGCCATGGCCACGCAAGTCGTTTATTTATCAATGACTTACATACGATTGGTCTTGCGGAACTTCGGCGCGGGGACGATTGGGACGATCTAGAAGGGCTTTTCGGCGGGGCAAGCCGGTCCGGAAGCCCAAGTTATCTCGACGACGCGCTCATGGCGAACTTTTCCGGGCCATTCGATCGTGACGCCTTCGCGCCTCAGGCCGGGCTGGATACGCCTGAGATGGCTGGCCAGGCCGCGGGGCGACCTCGGCCAAACGCCCCCGAAGTCGGACGCGCCGGGCGTGGTCCTCAGCTCGGTCAGCAGGCTCTGGCACGTCCCCTTCCAGGTCCCCTGCCTCCGCCCCAGCTCGAAGATCGCCGCGGCCACCGGGGAGTCTTCCAGGGCCATCGACGAGGACGCGTCGCGGTTGCTGGTCATGGCGGCGAGGAACTCGCCCTCCGCGAACCCCAGGTGGCGGCAGACCGCCTCGCCCCAGGTCGCGAAATCCGCCATCCGCGGCTTCGAGGCGAGGCGGATCGTGGGCTGGAGCTTCAGGCCGCCGGCGATCGCGTCGCAGAGGGCCCCCAGGATCCGGGGCCGGGCCTGATGGAAGCCCGTCCAGACTTCGTCCTCCTCGCGGCGGCCCGAGTCGCCGATCTTCGGGCAGTTGAGCATGACCACCCGGTCGACCAGGTCCGGGGCCCGGGCGAACTCGTCGATCCCGTTGAGGATCATCGGCCGCATGGCCTCCAGGACGCTCACCTCGGCGTCGGTGTGGAGCTTCCGCCGCTCCATCCCGCCCTCCAGCGCGAGCTGGCACAGGGCGTTGGACATGCTCTTGGCGATCGAGCTGATGTTGTCGAACGTCAGGAGCCAGTTGGACCCGGCGACCACCCACAGGTCCAGCGGCGTCTCCGGCAGCGAGCCGAGGATCGGGACCCGGTCGTCGACCAGCCGCTTCAGCACGCGCGTCGAGGTGCTCTTGGCCGAGCCCTGCTCGCCGCCCAGGACCAGGAGCGGGTACGGGCCCCGGGGCCGCATGAACGCGGTGAGGGCCGCGATCAGGAGGCACCGGTCGGCGGGGTCGACGTTGACGAAGTCCCACAGCTCGTCGATCGAGCCGCCGCGCTCGGGCGTCGGCAGGGCCCTCATGACGTCGGGCCGGAGGAACTTCATGGGCGGGTTCTTCACGACCTCCCAGCCCCGGGCCGTGATCCGGACGGCGTGGCCCTCGCCGTCGCAGAGGTCCAGCCAGAAGACGTAGTCCTTCGTCCCCTCCGCCGTCTCGTCGGCGACGCGGATCCAGGCCTTGTGGACCTGGCCGTGGATCCGGGCCCGCGACTGGAACGCGGCCCGGGCCGTCGTCAGGAAGTCCGGCGAGGGGAAGTCGTCGTTGTGGGTGACGTACTCGTCGAACAGCCAGTCCGTCATCCGCGAGGAGTTGACCGGCAGGTCGACGACGGTCCCCTTCTGGACGACGGTCGCGAACGCCTCGCCGTTGGGGGTCCTCCAGAACTCGCAACGCTCCAGCGCCGTGCGGACCATGGCGTCCGCCTGCGACTGGAACTTCTTCGGGTCCGGGGCCGCCGGCGCGTCGAGCCGGAACTCGGGGGCCTTGCCGGCGAGCGCCAGCAGCTCGTCGAGGCGACGGCCGCCGGCGAGGAAGTCGCTGACGTCGCCGTGATCGGGGAGCCCGGGCAGCTCGACGACCTTCACCTTCGTCGCCTTGCCCATCAGCGACGAGGCGACCTTCCGGGCGTGCTCGCGGCCGACGTCGTCGTTGTCGGGGACGACGTAGCAGACGTGCCCCGCGAGCTGGTCGGCGTAGGCGGGCTGCCACTTGCCCGCCCCCATCGCGTTGGTCGTCGCGACCAGGCCCGCCTCCTCGAGGCGATGGACGTCCTTCTCGCCCTCGACGATCCACACCGGCTGGGTCACGTCGTTGAAGGCGATCCGGTCGAGGCGGTAGATCACGCGCTTGATCGACTTGGGCAGCCCCCACTTCATGCGGCCGTCGCCGACGAAGTGCCTCTGGCGGAAGTCCTTGGGGTTGCGGAAGCGCACGACCTGGTAGAGGGGCACGCCGTCGACGTCCCGATAGGTGTAGGTGGCGTCGATCTCCTTCGCCCGGGGGTCGTCGTCCCTGGCGTGCTGGACGCCGCAGGGGCAGGCCCCGCGGGCCAGGTGGGCGAAGGTCCCCGAGGACACGTTCTCCTTGGCCGACCCGGCGAAGTCCTTGCGCGAGCAGTGGACCCACTTCCCCGAGATGAAGCCGTGGCAGCGGACGCCCTGGTGGCGGGGGTCGCCGGCGGCTCCGCCGCAGATGGGGCACGTCCGGCCGTGTTCGAACCGCACGACGTCTTTGCTCGATGATTCGTCAGCCATGATTCGACGCTCCGGCCTTGGAGGTGATGGGGAGGAGTGAGGACGCCGCGACCAGCGCGACGGGCCGGTAGCAGACCGTGCGCGGGCCGAAGAGCGGCGACTCCTGGGAGGGGTAGGTCTCGACGGCGACCTTGCCGCGCCGGGCCAGGGAGTCGAGGGCCTGCGTCAGCTCCTCGACCGTGACGCCGTGCAGCTCGGTCTGGACGTCGATGAAGGTGGGGAGGCGGCGGGTCGCGATGACGGCGATCGCGGCCAGGGCCCGGGCCTCGATCACGCGGGAGGGGTCAGGACGCACGGCCGCCCCCTTTCGTCGCGCAGGAGAGGGCCAGGCGGACGCGGTCGAAGGGGGCGTCGGTCCAGGCCGACCAATCGCAGGCAGGGGCGACTCCGGCGCCGACGACGCCGGAGTCGCCGGGCCAGCCGTTGCGGTCGCCGAAGTACCACTCGGATTCGTGGTCGTCGAGCGGCGGGAGGTCGAGGGGGAGGCGGAGCGTGGGCGCGGGCGTGCGCACACCGTCACGCGCGGCGGGGCCGTGCCCGCCTGGGCGAGTGTCCATCAGTCGAATCCTGCTTTGATTCGGCCTTCCGTCCGCCGCTGGGTCTGCCAGGACTTGCGACGATCGGGGGGCCTGGTCTCGGTTGTCGTCCCGGGTCCCACGACCCAAGACTCGATCGATGCTAGCTGTCGCCTCGTTAGGCGGCAAGGGTGTAAAGATGGATCATCCGGGCAAGCCGGGAGATCCCGCGGGAGTTGCCGATCCGGAGGGACGGTACTCGCGACAGGTCCAGTCGCCGAAGCGGCCGTCGGGCGGGACGCCCAGGCGCTCGCAGGATGGGCGGTCGAGGGCCCGTCGGGCGGCGACGGCGGCGAGGAGCCGGGCCCGGAGGCCGCATCCCTCTTCCGCGCGGCAGCGGTTGCAGTTCACCGCGAACCAGCGGGCGGCCCGCTCGCCGGCGACGGCGGCGAAGCCGGGGCCGCGGGGGTCGAGGGCCTGCGCGGCTCCAGCTCGCGGCAGCGCCACTCCGCCCGAGGCTCCGCCGGCATCCCCACCCGATTCAGCGTGGCCGCGGGGACCAGGCCCCGGACCAGGCCGTTCTGGACGTCCTGGCTCATTCGGCATTCGAACTCCTTCCGGCATCGCCAGCAGTTGGCGAACAGCCACGCGCACGGGCCCATGCCCCCGAACGTGGGGGACTCGCGGACCTCGCTCATCGGGGGCCCCCGATCCCGCCGAGGAGGTCCCCCATCTCCGCCACGGCCTTGGCCAGGCCGGGCGTCCCCATCAGCCAGCCGCCGCCGGGCCGGACGTGGACGAAGCCCCAATCCTGGCGGCCGAGGCTCTCGATCTCGTCGAGGGCCTCGCCGCGGACGGCGAGTATGAACCGGATCCAGTGCAGCCCCGGCCGGAGGTGCGGGAAGAAGCCCGCCAGCTCCGCCAAGTCCTTCGCCCAGAGCGAAGCCGTCCGCCCGTGGCCCCCCAGGACGAATCCCCCGACCACCGGCGCCCTCGGCCCGTCGCCGGCGAGGTCCCACGCCGGCCTCCCCTTGCGGCTCTCGTTCATGACGCTCTCCCAGGTTGAGACGCCGGGGCGGCGGGCGTCGTGGTCCAGGCGATCGCCCCGCCCCCCCGGCCGATGCCCCCCGGGACGACCGGGGAGACGTCGGCAATCTTGGCCACGCACCCATTTCAAGTCAAGTGTGTTATCTCAGATTCTCATTGACTCGCAATCTCGCACGATTAGAATCCTGGGGTCGCCCCGATGGAGGGCGTGGTATCCTGTGGACCTGCGGAGACGGCCTATGGTTGCGTCGGCGTTGATGAGTCGGGGGGCGGAGATGGCGAAGAAGAAGGTGGTGAGCGTGCAGATCGCCGAGGACCTGGTGAAGTCGCTGCGGCTGGTGTCCGCGCTGGTCGACCGGCCGATCGCGACGATCATCGACGAGATCCTCCGCCCCGTGGTCGCGAAGATGGAGGAGGAGGAGCTGGCCAAGCACGAGAAGGCCAAGGCCCAGCAGAAGAAGGGGGGGAAGACATGACGATCGGCGAAGCGAACGACGTGAACCTGGTCCTGGACTACTTCCTGGGCCGGACCGACCCGCGCATACGTCGGGTCGATCACGCCCTGGCCGCCGCGGCCGGGGCCCGGCTGGCCGGGCGGGCCTACAAGGCCCTGTCGGCCGGCATCAACGAGGCCCAGGTCCTCGACGCGATGGCCGCGACGGCCCCGCTTGCCGAGGAAGGAGGGCCGACCTGATGGGAGACGTCACCGGCATCTCCTGGTGCGACCACACCTGGTCGCCGTGGTACGGATGCACGAAGGTCAGCCCGGGCTGCAAGCTGTGCTATGCGGAGGCTCGCAGTCGCCGCTTCAAGACGCCCGCCGCGACGGGGACGTGGGGCCCCGACGGCGTCCGGTCCATCAACGCCGATTGGGACAAGCCGCTGAGGTGGGACCGGGCCGCCGCCAAGGCCGGCGTGAGGCGGAGGGTCTTCCCGTCGCTCTGCGACTGGCTGGAGGACCGCGACGACCTGGTCGAACCGAGGGCCCGGTTCCTCGACCTGATCCAGCAGACTCCGAACCTCGATTGGCTCTTGCTCACGAAACGCCCGGAGTACTTCCTGATCCGGATGTATCAGGTGCTCGAACACCTGGACCGGCAGGAGCCGAAGCCGCCGGGCTACTGGAATGTCGCCACCTGGCTGGAGGCCGGATGGGCCCCGGCCAACGTGTGGTACGGCGTCTCGGTGGAGGACCAAGAGCGAGCAGACCAGCGGATCCCGGCCCTGCTGGAGACGCCCGCCGCCCTACGGTGGGTCAGCTACGAGCCGGCCTTGGGCCCGGTCGACTTCGCCCAGTGGCTTGAGCCCGCCACGGTCTTCGGACCGGGACCCGACGACCCAGGATTCACGGTGCCCGCGGTCGACTGGATCGTCGTCGGCGGCGAGAGCGACCAGGGCGGCGAGAAGGCCCGGCCGTTCGACGTCGACTGGGCCCGCCAGACGGTCCGGGCCGGGAGGGCGGCCGAGGTCCCGATCTTCGTGAAGCAGCTCGGGAGCAACCCCCGGCCCTGGACCTGGTGGGACGAGTCGACGACGCCCTACGTCGAGCGCGTCGTCCGGGACAAGAAGGGCGGCGTCCCGGCCGAGTGGCCGCCGGAGCTGCGCGTCCAGGACTTCCCCAAGCGGAAGGAGGCCGCCGATGCCCAGCCTGCATAACCAGAAGCTCGGGATCCGGGACCGGATCTTCGAGGCCGCCGGCGTCCGCCATCGGGAGATGTGGAAGACCGAGGCCGAAGACGAGTTCGTCCGCCTGGTCCTCGGCCTCTATCACGACCTCCCGGCCCACCAGCTCCGGCGCGTGGCCGAGCTGCTGGAGTGCCACGCGGTCCACATGAAGGGCGATAGCCGAACGTCGCTGATGGCGATGCTCGATGACGGGAAGGATGGTCTCCCATGAGCCCCTCTCCCGTCGAGGCCTACCCGCTGCAATGGCCCCTCGGCCGGCCGAGGACGCAGCAACCCCAACGCAGCCGCTTCGACTCGGGACTGGCCGAGGCGAGGGACGGACTCCTCGACGAGATCCGGCTCCTGGGCGGGGCCGGGCCGGTCATCTCGACGAACGTCCCCACTCGGAGGGACGGGCTGCCCTACGCCAACGCCAGGACGCCCGACGACCGGGGCGTCGCCGTGTACTTCGAGCTGCGCGGCCGGCCGATGTGTTTCGCCTGCGACCGCTGGGATTCGGTCGGTGACAACATTCAGGCCATCCGGAAGACCATCGAGGCCCTCAGGGGAATCCAGCGTTGGGGATCCGGCGACATGGTCGGGCAGGCGTTCTCCGGGTTCCAGGCCTTGCCCTCGCCCGAGGAGAGACGGCCCGCCCACGAGGTTCTCGATGTCCATCCTCTGGCGACCGAGGTCGAGATCGACGCGGCCTACCGAGCGAAGGCGAAGTCGGCCCATCCGGACGCCGGCGGGAGCGAGGCGGCCATGCGCGAGCTGGCCGAGGCGAGGCGGATCATGAAGGCGGTGGGCAATCGCGGTCTGAGATGGGAGGTCGACCCGGATGATCGTCGCTGACGCCCGAAGCCGTCCGGCCCTCATGTCTCCCGGGATGGTCCGGCGGATCCTGAAGGGGGAGAAGACGCAGACCCGGCGGCCGGTGAAGGCGAAGGCCTGGCCGATGGTCCGGGACTGTCGCCTCGCGAAGCTCGACGGGGACGTCGCCTGGTTCGAGCTGCCGAGGTCCCCTTACGAGGAATGCTGGTTCTCCATCCGCTCCACCTGGGGAGGCCCGAGAGGGAGGCTCTGGGTGCGGGAGAACGCCTACATCACCCCTCCGGGATGGGCTTCGCCCGAGGAATGCAATTGCACCGACGACGAGGGCCGCCCTCGTCACGTCGGCTATGCGGCGGACATGGGGGCCGACGCCGTGCGATGCGCCCGGGACTATGGGCTCCGTTGCACGCCGTCGATCCTGGTGCCTCGCTGGGCCTGCCGGCTCGAACTGGAGGTCCTCGACCTCCGCGTCGAGCGCGTCACGGCCATCAGCTCGGCCGACTGCATCGCCGAGGGGCTGTCGCCGACGATGCGGAACGAGGAGCCGGCGAGGCCCCGGTACCGCCGGCTCTGGGAGTCGCTCTACGGCCCCGGATCCTGGTTGCTGGACGACTGGGTCTGGGCCTACACGTTCCGGATCGCCGAGATCCGGGGGCCGCTGCGAAAGGTGTCGTGAGACCGAGGGAAACCACCATCAAGCCGACCTCGCCTCGACGTCGATTCCTACTGACGTCGGGGCGAGGTGGCCTTACCGAAGGGAGTCGAGATCGATGGAAGACAATACGTCCGGACGTACCGACAGGAAGAAGTCCCAACGGGCGAAGAAGCCGGCCGCCCCGAAGCCGCGAAAGGCGTGCATCAAGCTCTCCGACGAGATGGACTTCAAGCTGTCCGTCTACGCGAAGATGATGAAGACCGACCGGTCCAGCGTGGTCGAGGAGTGGCTCCGGGAGAAGCTCAGCTCCCTCACGATCTCCCTACGCAGCTCGAAGCCGGACGGCGAGGGCGAATCTGCAACGGCTGCGTAAGCCTTGCCGACGAAGGTTTATCGAACAGGTAAACCTTGATTTCACAGCCTCGACTCCTCCCCCGGCAGGGGAGGGGCGGGGTCGATACGCGGGGGAAGATCGGAGCGGCGGACGGCGACGTCCGTGCCCCCGCTCCCGCCCCTCCGTCGGGCCCGGGGCCGCATCCTGCGACCGGGCCGCTTTGTCCGTACTATGACGGCCGCGGGCGCCGGGCGCAACCCGGGACCGACCGGGCCCCGGCCGTCGCATCTCCGAACCGATCTCGCGCCTCCTCCCCGATTACTCGGGTAGGAGACCCCTCATTGGACGCACAAGCCATGAGCCGGGAAATCGCCCTCCAGTCGCTCACGACCCCGGCTCTCCAGCAGCACACCCAACTCGGCCCCGAGGACGTCGCCAGGGCGTTTCTCGAAGGGCGGAACGAGCACACCCGCAAGGCCTACGACCGGGACCTCCGCGACTTCGCGGAATTCCTCGGCGTCGGCTCCCCACGCATGGCGATCGCCGCCCTCATCTGCGCCGGGAAGGGCCAGGCCCACGCCATGGCCCTGTCGTTCCGCGCGCACCTGCTCGCCCGCGGATTGGCGCCGACGACGATCGGCCGGAGGCTGGCCGCGCTCCGGTCCGCGATCAAGCTGGCCGGGCAGATCGGCCAGGTCGACTGGGAGCTGTCGATCAGCTCCCCATCCGGCGAGGCCTACCGCGACACGTCGGGCCCCGGCGAGGCGGGATGGCGTTCCGTCCGCGACGCCGCCAAGGCCGACGCCGGCGACGGCTCCCCCACCAAGGTCCGGGACCTGGCGATCGTCCGGCTCCTGCACGACCAGGCCCTCAGGCGCGAGGAGGTCTGCCGCCTGGACCTCGCCGACGTCGACCTCGACGATCGAGACGTCCCCTCGCACGTCTGGATCCTCGGCAAGAAGCGGAGCCAGAAGGAACGCCTCTCCCTGGCCGCCCCGACGTCCGCCGCGCTCGCGGCCTGGATCGCCGAACGCGGCCCCCACCCGGGGCCGCTCTTCGTCCGCCTGGACCCCGGCGCCTCGGCCGAGCGGACCCAACGCATCACCGGCCGCTCGATCCACCGCCTGGTCGTGCAGCTCGGCGAGCGGGCCGGCCTGCGGAAGCAGCTCCGGCCCCACGGCCTCCGCCACCAGGCGATCACCGAGGCCCTCGACCGGACCGGCGGCGACGTCCGCAAGGTCCAGCGCTTCAGCCGGCACAAGGACCTGCGGACGCTCACCATCTACGACGACCGGCGCAGGGACGGGGCCGGCGAGGTCTCGCGGCTGATCGCCGACGACGAGTGATGCGACGTTATAACGTCCGACGCGCGTCCGAGTAGGTGCATCGGCTCGACCTGGCGTACACCTGCTTACTGTACATCGGCGATCGCGACGCCCTTTCATGGATGCACCGGGTAATCGGGGCGAGGGTCCGGAAAGACGCATTATGGGACCCTCCGCCGCCTGAAAATCCGTCCACCCGACCGAATTCGAATGTACCGATTTAAGCGACACCGGGAGAATAAACAGGAAGGTACGATCACGCAACCTGGGGGGACACCATGGCCGCCATCACCCGCGACGAGGAAGTCGCGTTGGCCCGACGCGTCAGGGCCGGAGATCGGGACGCGGAAGCCGAGTTGGTCCGGAAGCACCTCGACTGGGTGCGCTGCATCGCCGGGCGATTCCGAGGTCTGGGGGTCGATTACGAGGACCTGGTCCAGTGCGGCTCCATCGGGCTGCTCTTCGCGGTCCGCCGCTACGACCCCGATCGGGGGGCCCGGCTCACGTCCTATTCGCACGACTTCATCCTGGGCCGGATCACCAACGCCCTGAGCAAGGCCGCGCGGACCCGCCTGGAGCAGCTCTCGACGGGCTCTCTCGCCGCCATCCTCGCCCGGCCCGCGGCCGAGGAGGACGGGCCGAGCGCCGAGGCGTTGGGGTCGGCCTGCGAGCGGCACCTCGACCACACCGAACGCCAGGTGGTCATCCTGCGGCACGGCGACCTCCGCCAGCGGTCGTACCGCCAGGTCGCCGCGATCCTCGGGCGGAGCAAGCCCGACGTCGGGCGGATCTATCGGAGGGCGCTCGCCAAGCTCCGGCCCGTCCTCGCGAATCCGAGCGCCGCCTGAGCCGATCGGGGGGATGGGGGTCATTACTCTGTAGACCCGCCCGCCCCACCACGTCACATCTCGATCACTCCATGTCTTTCGGCCTCCGCCTCGAACTCCTCACCCCCCTCGGTCCGCTCACCCCGGATTCGAAGTGCCCCCACTCGGGGGCCTACCCTCCCTATCCCTTCGTGTGCGCCGTGTGCGACCGGAGCTGGGCGGACGGGCTGAGCCCCGTCCTCCGCCGCGACCCGGGCAAGGATCCCAAGCGGATCGGCAAGCCCGCGGCGACGGCGAAGCCGCCGGGGGACGGGCCGAGCCGGCGCGAGCGGAGGGCCCTCCAGAGGCAGCAATGCAGCAGCCCGACGAACCCCGGCCCCAAGCCGAACCCGCCCCGTCCGAGATCCGGCAAGAGATCCTCGGCCGCTACCGAGCCCTCTCGGCCCAGGCCCGGGAGCTGAACTGGACGGTCGAGTCCCTCCGGAAGATCATCCTCGCCCAGCACGCCCTGGGGCTGCCCGTCGAGCCGGGCCCCCTCGACCTCGACGTCGCCGAGACCGAGCAGCGCCGGATCACCAACGACGAGCTGGTGAGGCTCCTGGGCCTCGAAGTCGTCGAGGAGGTCCGGACGCAGATCAAGCCCACCGTCTCCAAGTCCCTGAAGGTCGTCGACCGCCCCGTGAAGCCGGCCGCGAAGTCGCGCCGGCGGAACGTCGCCTGACGCAAGCGCCCGGCGCTCGACCCGGGCCCGCATGCCGAACCCATGACGGGGGAGTCGCGGGCCCGGTCGAATCACTTCCCCCTCGGAGGAACCCTTGCAGCTCCCGAAGCTCAGAGCCCGCGTCCAGGCCTCCCCGCCGCCGATCGTCCTCCCGATGAACGCGGAGGAGATCAAGGTCCGCACGGCCGCCGCGCTGATGCCCCGCAAGCGTCGCCGAGACCACCTGAAGGCGCATGGCCTGAAGCCGATCGCCCCGCCGACCTACTCGACGCCGGCGGCCCCCATGTCGGCGCCCGAGCCCTGCGTCCTCTGCGGGGCCGCGGTCGAGGCCGGCCAGGGGGTCTGCCGCTACTGCGCGATGAAGCTCGACCGCAAGACGGTCTCGAAGACGGCCTACTTCGGCCGCAAGGCTCTGGGCCTGCCGTCGGCCGGTCAGCTCGCCGCCGCCCTCTAAGCCGACCCTAATTCAGACAACCCCCGCGAGAGGCCGGCGCCGCTCCTCGGAGCGTGCCGCCGGCGACGTGCCGGGCCGGCCGTCGGCTTCGGCGGTCGGCCCGGCCCGGCGAGAGCCATCATCACCAGGAGTCCCGATGCAGCTCAGTCGATCCGACCTCCGGGTCATCCTCGTCACGCGGCTCGGCGTCGCGCTGGCGGTCGCCGCGGCCCTGACGATGGGCTGCCGGCGGGGGCCGTCGACGCCCATCCCCCCGACGCCGGCGACGCCCGTCCTGGCCGCCGACGAGTCGCTGGTAACGATCGGCCGAGCATACTCGGCGGTCATGCTCGACTCCTACGCGGAGGCATTCCGGCGCGCCGCGGACCAGGTCGAGGCCGGCGACTCGCTCGTCGACGTGATCGCCCGGATCCGCCCCTACTCGGACGCCGCCCGGTCCCGATCCTTCGCCGCCATGGTCTCGCCTCGTTTCGGCGCCATCGTCCCGGACGGCACCCCCGACGCCCAGGTCGTCGCCGTGCAGCGGCGGGCGCTCGCCCGGGCCTTCCGCGAGTTCGCCCGAGGGGTCGGCCGTTGAGTTTCGGCGAGGGCCTCCGCTGGCTCATCGTCGACTTGGTTGTGATCGCCGTCGTGTTCTACCCCCTCGGCCTCATCCTGCTGGCCTTGGGCGATCTCATCATGGAGTGAGGTTCGATCATGGGTCCCGAGGCCTTCGCCCCCGCTCCCGGCTGGTTCGACGACGGCGGCCACTTCGCCACGGCCGACGAGTATCCGTTCTTCGGATCGGTCGCCCCTCGGCTCGTCGGCGACGAGCACGACGGCCGGCCGATCCTCCTGTACAAGGCCTTCCGGGACGTCCTGGGCGGCTACCCGAAGTACTTCGCCCAGGACGTCGGCGAGTGCGTCGGCGACGGCCACGGCCACGGCGTGGACCTCCTCCAGTGCGTGGAGATCGCCCTGGGCGAGCCCAGCGAGTATCGCGAGACGGACACCGTCTTCGTCTATGCGACGTCTCGCGAGGTCGCCGGCATCCTCGGCCGCGGCGACGGGTCGTATGGATCGGCGGCCGTGAAGGCCATGCAGACCATCGGCGTGGCCAGCGTCGAGATGGTCGGAGCCCCGGGACCCGACGGCGGGGCCCGGGCGACCGCCTGGGGCCGCTACGGGGCGCCCGCCGACGTGAAACGGGCCGCGGGGGCCTACAGGCTCGGCGGGGCCGCCAGGGTCACCACCTGGGCCGAGCTGGTCGCCGCGATGAGGAACGGCTATCCCGTGACGATCTGCTCCAACCAGGGGTTCGAGGACTCCTGGCGTCGGGTCAACCCTCGCGACGCCTGGGGCTTCTGCACGCCGGGCGGCACCTGGGGCCACTGCATGCTGATCGGCGGCGTTCGGTTCGACCGGCCGGGGGCGTGCATCCTCCAGTCCTGGGGCCCCGACGTCCCCTCCGGCCCGCTGGCCCTCGACCAGCCCTCCTACAGCTTCTGGGCCGACCGCTACGTCGTCGAGGCCATGCTCGCCCAGGGCGACTCGTGGGCCCTCCGCCAGGCCCCCGCGTTCGTCGAGCGCCGGCTCCCCGCCCACTGGTCCTACGCCTCGGCCGCATGAACCTCACCCGCCTCGTGGAAGTGAGTTTTGACTTCCACCGACCCATCGATCGAAGGGACTGCATGAAGATCGCCTCGCTCATCGCCTTCGCGGCCACGGCCGTCGCCTTCATCAAGAAACTCGCCCCCGTCCTGGCCGTCCTGGCCGTGCTCTGCGGCAAGCTCTCGGTCGGCGACTTCACCGGCCTCCCCGAGCTGCTCTCCGCCCTGGTCGCCGCCGCGGCGGCCGTCCACAGCGGGGCCAAGGTGGCCCAGCTCCGGGCGGCGATCGGCGTCCCCGCCGCGAAGGCCTGATGCTCCTCCGAACCTCGGACGGGCGGGTCTTCGAGCATCGCATCGAGATGGCCGTCGACCCGGCCTCCTTCAGCGGAGACGTCCGCCGTGCCGCCGTACAACTTCCTCTCCCCTCACATCCAAGCCCTGCTGGTTCCGAACCGGCCGGACTTCCCAATCAGCGAGTCAGAGCAGCCCACCTTGAACAAGACCACCATCACCAGCCGCCATCGTCCCGAACTGAACGCCGTAGAGCTGCGCCTCAAGATCGAGGACTACGTCAGCGGCCAGACGCGGATTCACGACTTCATGATCCCGGCCCGAGAGGTTCAGTCGCTGGTCGACAATCTCTGGGGTCAAGGCTTCAAGCCCTCGCAGGCCCCGAAGCCCGAGGACCCGTCGGCGATCGCCGAGAGGGACGAGCGGATCGAGAGGCTGGAGAAGCTTTTCGAGGAGGTTGAGGCGGCCAACGCGAAGCTCCGGGACGTCGTCGAAGTCCTGATGCCCTGACGATCGCCCGCTGAGAGCCCACCCGCGGAGACCAGCCGAGAGGCTGGAAGTCGGGCGACCCGGAGACGTCGAATCCACGGCGTCGGCATCGAGACCGGACACGGCGGGCGACCGCCGAAAAGATCAGAGCCGTCGGGTGTGATTGCTGCGGTTCCTCTGGATGCTCTCTCCCTCTCCACTCTCCCACCCGATCCCACCCCGCCGACGTCGCCGCCGCCAAGGCGTCCCTCCACAACGCCGAGGGCGTCGCCGCCGACGCCTCCGACGATGTCGTGAAGGCCCTGAAGAGCCAGAAGGGCCGGAAGGCCGCCCTGGTCAACCCCGACGGCTCCGTCTCCGTCTACACGGTCTCCGAGAGCTACTACTCGAACTGGCCGCCGTACTACCGCGTCGAGACGATCGCCGGCGACTTCGAGATCGCCGAGCCGGAGCCCACGCCGGCCCCAGAACTGGAGCCCACGCCCGAGCCGGAGCCGACTCCCGACCCCGATCCGGAGCCGGAGCTGGGGCCGACGCCCGACACCGAGACCAGTCCCGAGCCGGAGCCGACGCCCGACGTCGAGCCTGTCGACGAGACCATCGGCCCGGTCTCCTGACGCCCCGCGCAACCCCGCCCCGATAGCACCTCTCCGCCCGGACGCCGACCCGTGTTCCACCTGCCGACCCTCCCCCACGTCTCGCTTCCCACCGACACCTCTCCCTACCTCCTTTGCGGGTCGGCGTCCGGGGCCTCCTGTTCGATCGTCGCGACCGTCTATCAGATCCCCACCGGGACCTGGCTGGGGGCCTTGCTGGCCCTGGCCTCGCTGGCCGGGAACCTCTACATCGAGCGCCAGAAGGACCGCCGGAGGGCCGAGGCGGATCGGGCCCGAGTCGAGGCGGAACGAAGCCGGAAGGAATCCGAGGAGCAGACCCAGAAGGCCATCCGGGACCTGCAACAGGCGATCGTCGGCCTGATGGGCCGACAGGACCAGGAACCGCCGCGGCGGACGCTGAGAGGATGAAGACGACGGCCCGAGAGCGGAAGGTCGTCGTCCGGCTGGCCGCGGCCTGGAACGCCTTCCTGGAGCTTCAAGGGGCCGAGCCGGGACACCCCGACGACCTCGCGGAGTTCCGCCTGGGAATCCACCTCTGCCAGATGGTCGTGAGCCACAGGCTCGCCGCGAGAACCGACCCCGAGACCTGGTCCAGTGCCCCAGCGGATCCCCTATCACAGATCGACGCCGGACCTATCACAGTCGACCCGTCGTGATTACGACCGAACCCGTCGAGATCAGGATTCCAAGCAGTTCTACAACTCCTCCGCCTGGAAGAAGGTGCGGAAGGTCAAGCTCTCGCAATCGCCCCTGTGCGAGCTGTGCCTCCAGGCCAAGCCTCGCCGCCTCAACCCCGGCTCCCACGTCCACCACAAGGTCGAGCTTCGCGACGATCGTTCGCTGGGTCTGCTGCTGGACAACCTCCAGGTCCTCTGCCACGCCTGCCACAGCCGCCTCCACGCCTCGCGCTCCGGCCCCCCCAGGGGGGTGTGATTTCGCTAGGCCCGTGGGCCCGAAGACCGCAGCTGGAGCCTCGCGCGCGTCGTGACAAAATTGGTGATTCGCCTCTTCCCGACCCGAGCCATCCCCATCTATGAATTCCATCCTGAAGGCCCTTGAGGCCCTCGCCCTCATCGCCGTCGTCCTGTTCTCGCTGGTGGGCATCCTGTTCCTCGCCGGGACCTTGCTGCCCTTCGTGGTGATCCTGCTGGGCATCATGCACGTCGGCGAGTTGGCGTCCGAACGGCTCAAGACCCATGCGCGGCAGAAAGCCTAAGCCGACCGCCGTCAAGATCGCCGAGGGGACTCGGAAGGACCGGATCAACTTCGACGAGCCCCGGCTCCCCCCCGGCGACCTCGAACCGCCCGACTGCCTCGACGACGACTACGGCTATGGTCGCGAGCACTGGATGGAGCTGGCCCCGATGCTGTCGGCGGCCGGCCTCCTCACCGAGGGCGACCGCCACGGCCTGGCCCTCATGTGCCGCCTCTACGCCCGCTTCCGCCTCGACCCGCTCGACGACAAGGCGATCCGGTCCTACCAACGCCTCCTCACCGAGTTCGGCCTCACCCCCTCCTCCCGCTCCCGCATCAAGGCCCCTCCCAAGCCCGAGCAGGACAAGCTGAGCGAGTTCATCGCCGGCTTCCAGGCGACGGCCGTCCCATCCTGAACCATGCACATCCCGGCCAAATGGATCCGCAACGCCTCGGACACCCTGGCGGTGAAGCAGGGCTGCTACTTCGACGAACGCCCGGGACTGCTCCTGATCGCGTTCATCGAGAACTTCTGCATCCAGTCGAAGGGGGAGTGGGGGAACCAGCCCCTGAAGCTCCTGGACTGGCAGAAGGACTTCCTGATGCGATTGTTCGGCTGGCGAATGCCGGACGGTACCAGGCGTTTCAAGCGGTTCTACCTCGAAGTCGCCAAGAAGAACGGTAAGAGCACGCTGCTCTCGGCCCTGCTCATCGCCTTCGTCCTGCTCGACGGCGAAAAGGCCCCCGAGGTCTACGTCAACGCCGTCGACCGCCAGCAGGCGGGCATCATCTTCGACGAGGCGGCGAGGATGATCAAAGCCTCGCCCGAGCTGGCCAGCCGCTTCGACGTCATCGAGTACAAGAAGCGGATCACCCACCGCGACAGCAACGGGGTGATCGTCGCCAACTCCGCCGACGTCGCCTCGAAGGACGGCATCAACGCCTCGCACATCGTCTTCGACGAACTGCACCGCCAGAAGTCCCGCGACCTCTGGGACGTCATGCGCTACGCCAGCGCCTCGCGACGCCAGCCCATCTTCGGGTCGATCACCACCGCCGGCGAGTCCGCGGACGGCGTCTGGCACGAGCAGCGCGAGTACAGCGATCGCGTCAACGACGGCCGCGAGCCCGACATCCGCCACCTCGGCGTGGTCTACCGGGCCCTCCCCAACGACGACATCGACGATCCCGAGACCTGGCGGAAGGCCAACCCGTCGCTGGGGGTCACGATCCGCGAGGAGGACTTCCGGGCCGAGCTGGCCGAGGCCAAGCTCGTGCCGGCCCTGATGGCCAACTTCAAGCGGCTGCGGCTCAACATCATCTCCGCCGGCGACACCGCCTTCGTCGACCTGGAGCGCTGGGACCTCTGCAACGCCCACGTCGCCTTCGTCGCCGGCGAGCCCATCTACGCGGGCCTCGACCTCTCGACCGTCGACGACCTCTCGGCCCTGGTCTGGGGCCGGGGCCACGTCAACGAGGGCCTGGACGTCCGGGCGAAGTTCTGGCTCCCCGAGGCCGGCATCGAGCGGCTGGAGCGCGAGCACCAGCAGAAGTATCGCGAACTGGCCCTCGACAAGGTCATCAAGCTCACCCCGGGCGAGGTGATCGACTACGACTTCATCCGCTCGGAGATTCAGCAGCTCGCCAGGGATCACGAGCTGGTCAAGCTCTTCGTCGACCCGGCCAACGCCCTCGACCTGGTGCTGCGCCTGCGCGACGAGGACGGATTCCCCGTCGAGTTCCTCCGGCAAGGCTTCCTGTCGCTGAGCGCCCCCACCAAGGAGCTGCTCCGACTGATCCTCTCGCGCCGCATCCGGCACGACGGGAACCCCATCCTCCGGTCCCACGTCGGCAACGCCGTCGCCGAGCAGGACGCCGCCGGCAACATCAAGCTCTCGAAGCGGAAGAGCCGGCGGAAGATCGACGGCGCCGCCGCCCTGGTGAACATGATCGCCGCAGCCTCGGCCGGCTCGTCGGCCGACGCCACCTCCATCTACGACTCCGAGCGGATCCTCATCCTATGAACCCCTACGGCACCTACACCGCCGACGCCGGGGCCGCCCCCGAGCCCGAGCCCCGCTACATCCAGGGCGAGGAGATGTTCTACGCCCCGACGGCCGACACCGCCGGCATGGTCGTGAACGAGCGGACGGCGATCACCTTCCCCGCGCTCCTGGCGGTCCTGAACGTGATCGCCCCCGACATGGCGATGCTGCCGTGCCGGGTCTATCAACAGGAAGCCGACGGCGGCCGTCGGCTCGCCCGGGACCACTCGGTCGACGACCTGCTCAACGTCAGCCCCGACGGCGAGACGACGGCCGTCAGCTGGCGGGAGGCCCTCATGGGGCACGCCCTGATCACCGGCAGCGGGTTCGCGGAGATCGTCCTCCGGGGGTCTCGGCCGGCATCCCTCCACCTCCTCGACCCGTTCACGACCCGGCCGGTCCGCGACGCGAAGCGACGGCTCTGGTACGAGATCGAGGGGGGCAAGTCCCTCCCCGCCGCGAAGGTCTTCCACCTCGCCGGCCTCGGCGACGACGGGATCTCGGGCTGGAGCTTCGTCCAGCTCATCAAGCGGGCGATCGGCGTCGGCCTCGCCGAGGAGGCCTACCAGGGCGATTTCTTCAGCAACGGTTCGGACCCCGGCGGCGTGATCGAGATGGCCGGGTCCATCAAGGACCGGGCCAAGAGGAGGCAATTCCTCCAGGACTGGGCCGATCGCCACGGCGGCTACGGCAGGCGTCACAAGACGGCCCTGCTCGAAGAGGGCGCCACCTACAAGCAGATCGGCGTCGACCCCGACAAGGCCCAGCTCCTCGACGCGCGGAAGTACCAGGTCCTCGAAGTCGCCCGGCCCTACCGCGTCCCGCCCAACAAGGTCGGCGACTACTCCCAGGCCCACCTGGCGAATCTGGAGGCCAGCAATCAGGACTACCTCAACACGGCCCTGATGCAGTGGATCGTCCGGTTCGAACAGCAGGCCGCGCTGAAGCTCTTCAGCGCGGCCGAGCGCAAGGCCGGCTATTACGTCGAGCACACGGTCGAGGCCCTCCTCAGGGGCAACCTCCTCGCCCGCTACCAGGCCTACGAGGTCGCCATCCGCAACGGCTGGATGAACCGGGACGAGGTCCGCCGGAAGGAGAACATGGCCCCGATCGGCAAGGCCAAGGGCGGCGACAAGTACACCTGCCAGCTCAACCTCACCACGCTCGAACGACTCGGCGAAGAACCGGCCGAGAAGCCCGTCCAGAAGTCCCTCCCGTTCGCCGCCGACGCCGACGGCCCCCCGCCCGAAGCCCCTCCCACGCCCGAGGCCCCGCCCGATGGCGAATCCCAAGCCTGACACCCGCTCCCTCCCTGCGGCCGAGCTGCGCGTCGACCAGGTCGACGGCAAGCGTCGAATCGTCGGCTACGCGGCCGTCTTCAACTCGCCCTCCGAGGACCTCGGCGGATTCCGGGAGATCATCCGGCCGGGGGCCTTCGCCTCGGCCCTCGCCGGGGCGGACGTCCGCCTGGTGGTCAATCACGACCCCTCGCTCATCCTCGGCCGCACCCGCAACGGGACGCTGAAGCTGGTCGAGGACTCCCGCGGCCTGCGCTACGAGGCCGACCCGCCCGACACCCAGATGGCCCGCGACTACCTCGTCTCGATCGAGCGAGGGGATCTCTCGGAGTCGTCCTTCCGGTTCTACATGTTCGACGACCCCAACCGGGGCCAGTCTTGGCGATCGGAACCGACGGGCGTGATCCGGGAGATCACCGAGTTCGCCCGCATCGACGACGTCAGCATCGTCGCCTACGCCGCCTACCGCGCGACCGAGGTCTCGGTCCGCTCCCTCGACCAGGCCCGCCTCGCGCTCGCCAAGCCCGACCCCTGGATCGCCCAGGCCGACGTCGAGCTGCTCTTCGCCGAGGCCGACTGAGCCCCGCCTCGCCTCACGCCCCCCTCACATCCCCGTCCAACCAGGACACCGCCACCGATGAAGACCGCGAAGACCGCCGTGCAGCTCCGCGAGGAGCGAGCGGGCCTGATCGCCCAGGCCCGGACCAAGTGGGACGAAGCCCAGAAGCGCGACGGCGGCCCGACCGCCGAAGACCGCGCCGAGGTCAAGCGGCAGATGGACGCCGCCCAGGCGCTGAAGGACCAGTACGAGACGATGGAGAGCCTCGACGCCGCCGAGGCCGACCTGGAAACGGCCGAGGGCCGCGTCTCCTCCCCGATCGGCTCCGAGGGCCGCACCGCCGGCGGTGCGTCGGCCAAGCCCGAGCAGCGCACCATCCAGCAGTACCGCGAATCGCCCGAATATCGCTCCGTCTTCTCGGAGTGGCTCGCGACCGGCCAGGTGCCCTACGGCAAGGTCCCCCGCGAGTTCCGCGACACCATCCTCGGCACGGACGGCAAGGGCGGCTACCTCGTCACCCCGACGCAGCTCGCCGGCGAGATCGTGAAGGCGATCGACGACTCGGTCTTCGTCCGCGGCCTGGCCCGCATCCAGAAGATGGGCAGCGCGAAGAGCTTCGGCGCGCCCCGGCTGACGTCCCGCATGGCCGACGCCGACTGGACGACCGAAGTCCAGGGCGTCACCGAGGACACCACCATGGCGGTGGACCGTCGGGACCTGAAACCCTACCTCATGTCGAAGCTGGCGAAGGTCTCGATCGAGGCCTCCGACCGCGACTCCAACTTCGAGACGCTCATCCAGGACGAGCTGTCCTACAAGTTCGGCATCACGGAGGAGAAGGCCTACCTGACCGGCAACGGCACGGGCAAGCCGCTCGGCATCTTCACGGCGTCCGCCAACGGCGTCCCGACGGCCCGCGACGTCACGGGCACCAACACGACGACGGCGATCGGGGCCGACACGCTCATCGCCATGAAGTACAGCCTCAAGGCGGGATATCGCAGCGATCCCACCTGCCGCTGGGTCTGGAGCCGAGCCGCGATCGAGTCGATCATGAAGCTCAAGGACTCGCAGAACCAGTACCTCTGGCAGCCGTCCATCCAGGCCGGGCAGCCCGACCGGATCCTCGGGATCCCGGTCGCCGAGAGCGAGTTCGCCCCGTCGACCTTCACCACCGGCCTCTACGTCGGTGCGATCGGCTGCTTCCGCTACTACTGGATCGTCGAGGTGAAGGACCTCCGCATCCAGCGGCTGGTCGAGCGCTACGCGGACACCAACGAGGTCGGCTTCATCGGCCGTCGCTGGGTCGACGGGGCGCCGATCCTGGCCGAGGCCTTCAGCCGCTGCAAGCTGGCCTGATCCCCGGACCGCCCGGGGAGGCTCGATGCTCCCCGGGTCGTCTCCCCAGACCGGAGCGACCCCTTGAAGATCCGCATGCTCACCATCCTGGCCGGGCCCCGCGGCTGCATCGACGCCGGGGCGGCGGCCGACGTCCCCCAGGACATGGCCCTCGACCTGGTCCTCGGCGGCTATGCCGAGGCTCTGGAGCCGTTCCCTGAACCGGAGCCGACTCCCGAGCCCGATCCGCCATCGCCGGCCGAGGTTGAGCCGGAGCCCAGCC
>ERZ778021.678-NODE-678-length-53906-cov-5.587046_pt1 | contig 53906 bp, 44 predicted proteins | sample MGYA00375751_ERZ778021 | MGnify/ENA primary metagenome ERZ778021 (study PRJEB29350, sample SAMN05389814) | bioreactor metagenome | isolation source: Thiocyanate stock bioreactor | place: South Africa: University of Cape Town | collected 2013-08-29 ... | reverse complement strand
GCAGTAAGGCCGCGCGGGATCGTGATCGCGGGAGGTGGGCGTCCGATCTCGACGAGGCTCGGTGCTCAGGCGCGTCGTCGGAACTTGGGGCCGTCGACGTTCGACTTGCGACGCTTCTCCCAGAGCCGGTCGGCGCAGGCGGCCGAGGCGAAGAGGGAGAGGAACAGGACCACGAGCCCGATGTAGACGAAGGCGCCGAGGAGAATGTAGGCCACGTTCGCCCCCCTGGAGTGGGATGGACGGCTACGGGTTTCCTCCCCCTCCCCGAATGATCCTTGCTCTCGTATTTTTAGGCGATTCGTCGGCGGGTCAACCCGCATTCCTCCTTCGGTAGTTCGGCCCGTGATGGTCCAGGTATTCGGCGAAAGCCCGATCGGCCCGGCCGGCGGCGACGAACATGGGCATGAAGAGGATCAGCAGGAAGGAATAGACGGCGACACCGAGGAAAGCGGCGAAAAACATGGGCGATGTCCTCCTACTCCACACCCTAGGTCGTGCGGTAGGAAAAACATCTCGCGACGATGGAATTCAGCCTGCTTTCCTGCGCGGCCCCGACTCCTCCATTTCCAGGTGAACCACCCTGAGCCGAGGTGGCGGCGGTACGGACCGATGATATAGACGACGAACGCGGCAGCAGCGACGGTGCCGTAGACCATGGCATGTCCTCCGCATCAATCCTAGCTCTCGGATGGGCCTCTCCCGGTGCTTCGTCGAGAACCCGGGCGAGCGAGCCTGGATCCCCTACCTCCACTCGTGGGAGAAGATACCCGCGAAGGGCGGGCGTTCGAAACGCGAGGAGGCCGCGGCGAGGGTTGGTCCCCGCCGCGGCCTCCTCGTGGATTTCGGTCGGTCGGTCGTCCCGGCTCAGACCTGGAACGACGAGCCGCAGCCGCAGCTCTTGACGACGTTCGGGTTGTTGAAGACGAACCCGCGCTTCTCCAGGCCGTCGTAGAAGTCGAGGACGGTGCCGTCGAGGTAGGGGTCGAACTTCTTGTCGACGGCCAGCTTGACGCCGTGCTGCTCGACGACGCGGTCGCGGTCGGAGGTGTCGGTGTCGAAGTTCAGGTCGTAGGCGAAGCCGCTGCAACCGCCCCCCTTCACGCCGATGCGCAGGACCGTCCCGTCGGGGAGGCTCTGGTCGGTGATGATCTTCTTGACTTCGTCGGCGGCCTTCTCGGTCAGCGTCACGCCCATCGCACGTTCTCCTTCTGGTCAATCTCTCGGCGGAACGATCGGGGGGTCGCCGCGAAGGGGCGGGACTCCGCTCGCAGGAATTCTAACACGACGTCAACTCGGATGCGGTCCGCCCGGCTCCATCTTACCGGACGCGGCCCACGCCGAGCTATGCACGCGCAGCGACGCCACGGCCTTCGCCACGACCTCGGCCGCGTAGTCGACCTCCTCGGCGGTCGTGAACCGGCCCAGGCCGAACCGCAGGCTGGCCCGCGCCGAGTCGTCGTCCCGGCCCATCGCCCGGAGGACGTGGCTGGGCTCGGGCTCGGCCGACGTGCACGCCGCGCCCGAGCTGACGGCGACGTCGCGCATGGCCATCATCAGGGCCTCGCCGTCGACGTAGGCGAAGCTCATGTTGAGGTTGCCCGGGAGGCGTTCGGTCGGGTGGCCGTTCAGGGTCACGTCGGCCACAGTCGCCCGGATCGCGGCCTCCAGGCGGTCGCGCAGGGATCGGAGGCGGGCCGCGTCGGCCTCGCGCTCGCGGGCGGCGATCTCGATCGCCTCGCCCAGCCCGACGATCAGCGGGACGGCCGGCGTGCCGCTGCGCAGCCCGCGCTCGTGGCCGCCGCCGTCGAACAGGGGCTTGATCCGGACCTGCGGGTCCTTGCGGCGGACGTACAAGGCCCCGATCCCCTTCGGCCCGTACATCTTATGCGCCGAGAGGCTGAGCAGGTCGACGTGATCCGCGCGGACGTCCAGCGGGACCTTGCCGACGGCCTGGGTGGCGTCGGTATGGAAGACGATCCCGCGCCCGTGGCACAGCTCGCCGATCGCGCGGATTGGGTTGATCGTCCCGACCTCGTTGTTGGCCGCCATCACCGAGACGAGGACCGTCTCCGGCCGGAGCGCCGCGAGGACGGCCCCTTCGTCGACCCGGCCCGCGTCGTCGCACGGGACGATCGTGACCTTCCAGTCGGTCTCTCGGCCGAGGCGTTCGACCACGTCCAGGACCGACTTGTGCTCGACGGCCGTGGCGACGACGTGGTCGCCCTTCCGGCGCAGGAACGGGAGGGCCCCCTTGATCGCCAGGTTGTTGGCCTCGGTCGCGCCAGCCGTGAAGACGACCTCCCGCGGCTCGGCCCCGAGCGCTTCGGCGACCTGCGCGCGGGCCTTCTCGACGGCCTCCTCCGCGTCCCATCCGAATTTATGGGAGACGCTGGCCGCGTTGCCGTAAATGTTCGTGAAATACGGCATCATCGCCGCCACGACCCGCGGGTCGGGCTTCGTCGTCGAGTGGTTGTCCAGGTAGACCGGCGGCTTGAGCAACGGCGTAGGGCCTCACGGATCGGTCGTCACCCCGCCCCGCGGTCCGGGGTACGAGGGGTCCACAAGAAGTCTAGCGGCCGGTCAAGCCGTCGGGGAGGTCGCTTCCGCGCCGCCCGGGGCTGGATCCTCGACGAGCCGGCTCCGCGACAGCGCGCGGCCAGCGAGGAAGATGAGGTATGGCACGAGGTACATGCCGACGATCGAGGCGACACCCCCCTCGCGGTTGAAGTCGATCATGGCCTGCGGGATGGATCGTATCGCGGTGAGGACGGCGACAAGGATCAGGAACCAGCCGAACAGCCGTCGCGGCGGCGAAGGGGCTCGCCATCGGACCCGCGTCGGGTCGAAGGCGTGCGAGCAGCCGTCACAGGTCATCGGGGCGCCGGGATCGACGGGGAACAGCTTCCGGCCACAGTTCGGGCACAGTGTCGAGGCCAACGCGTCCCCTCCATCAATCCGGAGGCAAGGCCCGAGGGCGTGGCGGGGTCAATTGGGGCGAGCGACGTCACGCTTGGCGGGGATGGAGCGCAGGTGGTCGACGAGGGTGGCCATGGAGGGCCAGCGGTCGCGGCGGTCGACGGCGACGAGCTTCAGGAGGACGTCGCGGACCTCGTCGGAGAGCTTGGGCTTGAGGGCCTGGGGGTCGGTGGGCGGGTTGCGGAAGCGCTGGAGGAGGGCGTTGGGGGAGGCGGCGACGTCGTAGGGGAGCTTGCCGGTGAGGACCTGGAAGGCGACGACGCCGAAGCCGTAGACGTCGATGGATTCGTCGATCGGCTCCCGGCGCATCAGCTCCGGGGCCATGTAGAGGAGGCAGCCGGTGCGGTTGCCGGGCTTGCGGAAGGCGGGGGCGTTCGGGACGGTGAGGCCGAAGTCGATCACCTTGGCCTGGAGGTCGCGGCCCCGGTCGATCAGGAAGTTGCGCGGGTTGACGTCGTGGTGGATGAAGCCGGCCGCGTGGACGGCCGCCAGGCCCTCGGCGGCCTGGGCGAGCCATTGCATGCGCTGGTCGGTCTTCCCCAGGTTCTGCTGGTAGACCGCCTCGAAGCTCAGGCCGTGGATGTACTCCATGACGAGGTATTCCTCGCCGCGCGAGGTGGTCCCGTGCTCGAACGTCCGGACGACGTGCGGGTGGCGGACCTGGACGGCGATCGCCCCTTCGCTCGGGCGTTCCTCGTGGCGCGAGGCGCGGGCGTGGGCGTGCTCGTTCTTGCCGCGGTCCAGCACCTTCAGGCAGACGGTCTTTCCCGACTCGGAGTCGACGGCCTTGTAGACCCGGGACATGCTCCCCTGCGAGGAGATCGAGGAGACGTCGAGCTGGATGTGGAAGCGCCGCTGGACGTCGACGCCCGAGCGGCGACCGCCGGCCTTCGGCGGGGCCGGCGCGAACATCCCTTTCAGCTTGCCGATCATGTCGCCACGCCCTCCTCTTCGAAGCCCTCCGGGCCGGGCCGCGGGCGGATCCCACCCGATCGCCTACGAGCGATTCGCGCGGTTGTGACGAACCTTCAACCGAAAGTTGGGACTCGACCCGCGTCATCGTAGACGACGGGAGATCCTCTTAACCCGTTCGTTCTCGGATGGTTAATGAACATTCACGCGGGGCCGGGCCTGCGCGGGGGCCGGGAGGGCCGGCCCCCGCGCGAGAGGTCATCGAGGGGCGGGGACGCGGGAGACGAGGCGGCCGGAGGGGGTGGTGAGGGTCCCCTCGGTGCGGGCGAGGATCCGACGGCTGCCGAACGGCGACGGCGGCTCGAATGTGGCGACCTTGACCAGCTTGGGGGCGCTGGGGGGCCAGTTCTCGTACTCGGATTCCAGCAGGAGGACGTGGCGGCTCTCGCCGGTCTCCGGGAACGCCAGGTGTTGCGGGCTGCTGAGGAGCCGCACCGGACGGCCGATGGCCCACGCGAGGTCCTCGGGCCATTCGTGCTGGGTGTAGAGCGTCCAGTGCGGGAGGAGCCACTGGCCGATGGCCCGGCCCCAGGGGCCCTGGCCGTAGCGATAGGTCCACTCGGGGGCGTAGAAGCCGGCGTGGGCCAGCTTCAGGCAGGCGGTCAGGATGAGCATGGCCGCCACGCCCCGGCGCAGGCTCCGGGTCTCGAGCGCCCGCCAGAGCGTCGCGACCACCACCGCCCCGCCGATCGCGAACGCGACGCCGATCGGTCGGTAGTAGGTGAAGACGATCGTCATGACGAACGCCCCGTAGGCCGTCAGCGAGGCCCACGCGACCGTCATGGCCGTCGTCAGGCCGAAGAACGACCTCCGCTCGCCCGCCGCGAGCCGGCCCGACCAGGCGGCCTCCAGCGCCGAGGCCGAGGCGACGAGCAGGCCCATGAGCGCCGGCAGGGCCGCGGCCGTCGCCACGCCCGGCACGACGGCCCCGCAGATCGCCGCCGCGACGGCGACCCGGATCCAGTCCATCACCAGCCCGCCGTCGGCCTTGAGGCCCTCGCGGGCCGATCGCCCGAACAGGAGGAACGCGAACGGAGAGAGCGGCAGCCCGGCGACGAGGATCTTGAGGGGGACGGCCCACGCCGCCCCCTGGTCGATCGGCGCGACGATCGAGGCGACCCACCCGAGCGCGGACGTCGGCAGCGACCACTGGAGCCGCTGCGTCAGCGGCCAGACGAGCGCCGCGGCGGCGGCCTCGGCGGAGGCGGCCTCGATCGTCCAGAAGAACCAGGCGACCGCCGTCGCGACGGGGGGGGCGACCAGCTTGAACGAGAAGTCGGCGTCGCGACGCCCCAGCACCAGCACCGAGAGCGCGATCACCAGCAGCGGAGGCCAGCCCCCGGAGAGGAACGCGGCCGACGCCCACAGCCCCGCGACCCAGTCCGACCGCCGCGACAGCAGCCGGTCGAGCGCGGCGATGGTGGCCAGGCCGGTCAGGAAGTCCATCCCCCGGCTCCCCGCGTGGTCCATCAGGGCCGTCGAGCCGAACCAGGCGAAGCCGAACAGGAGGGCGACCGCCGGCCTGCCCAGGGCGATGAACCGCCGGGCCACGAGCCAGCCGGCGGCGAGGCCGGCGACGGCCGACGGCCACAGCACGGCGCCGTTCTCGGGCTTGCCGCGCTCGCCCAGCAGGAAGACCAGGCGCGAGACCGCGGCGGGGATCGGCCAGACGTCGGGACGCCAGCGGCCGTAGACCTGGCCGAGCGGGCCGAAGCCCTCGCTCGCGGCGACGCCGATCCGGGCGTCGCGGCCGGCCAGGTCGGCGTCGGCCCCCCCGACCAGGACGTACGCCAGGCCCAGCAGGATCAGGGCCGGGCCGGCCCAGGCGCGGGCCTCGGGGAGCTTGAGGACGAGCTGGCCGTCGTCGGCGCGGAAGCGTCGGCCGAGGTCGGCCCGCGCGGCGTGCTTCTCGTCAACGCGGTTCATCGGCGGCCTCCTCCGGGAGCGGCAGGGATTCGGCCTCGGCGGGCGCGTTACGCTCGTCGAGGGTGATCGGGTGGTGGAGGTCGGAGTCGGGCTTGTTGCGGGCCATCGCGTAGATGTAGCCCGGGATCCAGCCCTCGCGGTAGGTCTGGCGGCGGGCCTCCGCGGCGACGTCGTCGATCGTCCAGCCGTCGCGCTCGAACCGATACATCGCGACGGAGGAGCCGGTCCGGCAGGTGCCGCGGGCGCAGTGGACCAGCACCGGACGGCGGGCGTCGTCATCGACCAGCTCCAGGACCTTGCGGAACTGCTCCTCGCGGCCGAAGCCGTCGCCGGGCATGGGCAGGTTGACGAAGCCGACGTTCAGCGACTTCGCCAGCGCCCGCTCCTCCTGCATCTCGCGGCCGGGGAGCTGGAAGTTGACCACGGTCTTGATGCCGTAGCGCCGCACGGCCTCCGTGAGCTGGTCGCCGTTGAGCTGGCCGCTGCGGTAGAGGACGCCGGGCTTCACGACGTCCCAGTGGTCCCATCGCAGCCGGTTCTGCCGGTCGAGCACGGCCATCCAGCCGGCGACGGCGGCACCCGCCGCGAAGATCGCGCCGAGGAGGATTCTGCGCATTCGCCCCCATCCTGTCCTGGAGAGTCGAACCGTTCGTGGTTCCGAAGGCTCGGCGGGCGGGCGAGGCGCAGGGTGTCGGACGATCCCGAGCGGCCGGGCATGGTAGGCGGAGACGCCCGATCGGTCAATGCGGACCGCGGCGGCCGACGGCGCGACTTGTCCGAGCCATTGCGGCGGCTATAGGATAAGGACGACGAAGGGCCACCGCGGACGCCCTCCATCCATCGAATTCCCCGAGGGGCCTCCCATGCGACTTCTCCATCCCGCCGGGCTCCGTGCGACGGCGATCGTCGCCGCGTTCGTCCTGGCGGCCTCGGCGTTCGCCGACGGCCAGCCCGCCCAGAAGGACAGCCCGGCGCGAGGGAAGCCGAAGGACGCCGAACTGACGGCGACGATCGAGCCCGCCCAGGCCGCGCCGGGCGACGTCGTGCAGCTCAAGGTGCGGGCCAAGCTGAAGCCGGGCTGGCACATCTACACCTTCGCGGAGAAGCAGCGCGACGAGGGCCCGCGGCACACCCTGTTCGACGCCTTCGACCTCGACGGCCTGGAGAAGGCCGGCGACTGGAAGGCCGATCGCGAGGCCCATTCGAAGGCCGAGCCCGCCTTCGAGAACAAGGTCTTCGAATACTACGAGGACGAGGTCGTCTGGAGCCTGCCCCTCAAGGTTCCCGCCGGGGCCGCGGGCGATAAGACGGTGAAGGTCCAGGCGAGCTATCAGGTCTGCAACGCGTCCAGTTGCAGCTTCCCCGGGCGCTGGACGCTCCCCGCGGCGACGTTCAAGGTCGCCGACCAGCCCGCGGCGGCCCCCTCCGCGACGCCTGGGAAGCCCAAGAAGAAGGACACGATCGAGAAGCTTCGGCCCAAGGGCGTGACGATCACCCCGTCCGCGTCCCCCGCCGTCGCGAAGCCCGGCGACGTGGTGAAGTACACCGTCGCCGTGAAGCTCGACCCGGGGTTGCACGTCTACAACGTGGAGAAGCCGGGCGCGAACCCGAACGGCCCCGTCCCGACCTCGTTCGACCTGTTCGACGCCGGCGGCCTCGTCGCGGGTGCGACCTGGACCCCGGCGCAGGATCCGGTCGCGAAGCCCGAGCCGGCCTTCGGCGACAACGTGATCGTCGAGTTCTTCGAGGAGGAGGCCGCCTGGACCGTCGAGCTGAAGGTCCCGGCCGACGCCGCCCCCGGCGACCACGTCGTCCGCAGCCAGATCAACTACCAGATCTGCAACGAGAACGCCTGCTTCCCCCCGACCTATCAGACCCTCGCCGACGTGGTGGTGAAGGTGGACGGCGTCGCCGCCGCCCCCGCGCCGGCGGTCGTCGAGACAGCCCGCGTCGAGCCCGCGGCCCCTGCCCCGGTCGCGGCCGAACCGCCGCCCGCCGCGGCGGCCGTCGCGACGGAACCCGCCGTCGGCGCGGCCCCAGTCGCGACGGTCGCCGAGGCCCCCACCAGCGAGATCGCCCGGACGGCGAACGAGAGCCTGTGGAAGTTCCTGCTGGCCTGCGCCCTGGGCGGGCTGTTCGCGCTGGCGATGCCCTGCGTGTGGCCGATGATCCCGATCACGGTCAACTTCTTCGTGAAGCAGGGGGGCAAGGACGGCAAGGGGGGGGCGACGAGCCTGGCGGTGGCGTATTGCCTGGCGATCATCGGCATCTTCACGATGGTCGGCGTCTTCTTCTCGTTCTTCTTCTCGGCCGCGTTCCTGCAAAACCTGGCGAACAACCCCTGGCTCAACCTGGTGGTCGCCGGTCTGTTCGTGGCCTTCGGCCTGAGCCTGCTAGGGCTGTTCGAGATCCGCCTCCCCAGCTTCCTGCTGAACGCCTCGTCCCAGGGCGAGAGCCGGGGCGGGCTGGTCGGCGTGGTCTTCATGGCCCTGACGCTGACGATCACGTCGTTCACCTGCACGTTCCCGGTCGTCGGCGGCCTGCTCGTCATGGCGGCCAACGGCAACTTCCTCTACCCGATCATCGGCCTGGCGACGTTCGCCTCGGTGATCGCCCTCCCCTTCTTCGTCCTGGCGCTGGCTCCGGGCCTGATCTCGAAGATGCCTCGCAGCGGCGACTGGATGAACTCGGTGAAGGTCGTGGGCGGCCTGGTGGAGATCGGCGCGGCGCTGAAGTTCCTGAACACGGCCGAGCTGGGCTGGGTGACGCCCGAGAACGCCTGGTTCGACGCCCAACTCGTGCTGACGGCGTGGATCGTCCTGTCGGCCGTCTGCGGCGTCTACCTCCTGGGCCTGTTCCGCACCGACCACGACTATGACGAGGTCAAGGTCGGTCCCGGCCGCATCGTCTTCGGCTGCATGTTCCTGGGGCTGGCGCTCTATATGATGCCCGGCCTGTTCGGCCGGCCGCCGCAGGGTCTCGTCTGGGACCGGCTGATCGTCGGCATCCTGCCGCCCGACTCCAACGAGCTGACGGCCGAGGTCCGCGTCGCGGGGGCCGAGCCCGGCGGCGGCGAGGTCAAGGCGTCCTCCCCCGACCCGGCGCAGGCCGAGCGCGAGCAGAAGAGCCGGCACGGCGTCCTCTGGGGCATGAGCCTGGACCAGGCCAAGGAGGAGGCCGCCGCGCAGGGCCGGCCGATCCTGATCGACTTCACGGGCGTCAACTGCGCCAACTGCCGGTTGATGGAGCGTCGGGTGCTGCCGCGCCCCGACATCGTCAAGCTACTGGAGGAGTTCGTGACGGTCCAGCTCTACACCGACCGGGTGCCGATCGACTCGATCACGGCCGAGCAGCGTGAGGAGTTGGCCCAGGCGAACCAGATCCGCCAACTCGACCTGGCCGCCGAGCAGACGAACCCGTTCTACGTGATCCTCACGCCCGACGGCAAAGTCGTCTCCTCCATCGGCGGCTACAACGAGCCCCCCGTGTTCCAGGACTTCCTGGTCAAGGCGCTCGACAAGGCTCGCGGGGCTTCGCGCGTGGCCCAGGCCGTGAGGCCCTGAGTGGAGAGACGGGCCCCATTCGTCCCCTGATCACCACCGCCAGCCGTCGCGGATCGACGGGTCGACGACGCAGTCGGCCGGCCAGCCGCCGCGATGGAGTTCCACGATGCAGCGGGCGGCCCCCTCGGCCATCGCGTCCATCGCTCCGGCGTCGACGCCGCCGACGTGGGGGCTGAGGATCAGGTTCGGCGCGCCGAGGAGGGGGCAGTCGGACGTCGGGGGCTCCTGGTGGAAGACGTCCAGGCCGGCCCCGGCGAGACGTCCCGAGTCCAGAGCGGCGCGGAGGTCGGCGTCGACGATCATGCCGCCGCGGGCCGTGTTGATGAGGTAGGCGCCGGGCTTCATCCTGGCGAGGAACCGCGCGTCGACCAGGCCGCGAGTCCCGGGCGTCAGCGGGACGTGCAGGCTGAGGACGTCGGCCGTCGCGAGCAGTTCGTCCGGGTCGACGCGGGCGATCTCCAGGCGCTCGTCCTCGTCCGTGGAGGGCAGGAGGTCGTGGGCGACGACCCGCATGCCGAAGGCCCGCGCCCGAGTAGCCACGGCCCGGCCGATCCGCCCCAGGCCGTACAGGCCGAGCGTCCGCCCGCGGAGGGGCGTGCCGGGGCGGCGGATCCAGCCGCCATCGTGGATGGCCGCGCTCAGGGGGACCACCTCGCGGGCGAGGGCCAGCATGAGGGCGAAGACGTGTTCGGCGACGCTCTCGTGGTTCGCGCCGGGGGTGATCGTGACGACGACGCCGTGGTCGCGGGCGGCGGCCAGGTCGATGCCGTCGTGGCCGACGCCCGTCCGGGCGGCGACGCGCAGGCGGGGGGCGATCGCGAAGAGGTCGGGCGTCAGCCGCTCCATGCCGACGATGGCGGCGTCGGCGTTCGGGAGGAGTTCTCGGAGCTGGGCGGGGGTCAGGACGTTGCCGGCGTCGGGGTCGATGGGGTCGAAGCCGGCGTCGGTCAGGAGGTCGCGGAAGCGGCCGGGGCGGTTGCGCAGCATGGGCTGGCAGATCAGGACGGAGGGCATCGCGGGGGCTCGGCGGGCGGGACGGTCGGGCGGCCCGCCCCGGAAGCGCAACCGGGCGACGCGGGCCGTCGGGGGCGTCGGGGAGGGAGGAGGGCGGAACCCGGCTCAAGTCGCGGTCCCGGAATCGTCGACGTCCAGTATTTAGAGTAGCGACGGGCGGGCTCCTTGTGCGAGGACCTTCGCGGTCGGGGAGCCGATCCGCCCGGCCGGGCGACTGTTCAAGCCCTGGACGGGCCGATATTCTTCTTTGGTAGGTGCGGCGGGGTCCCCGCTGGGGCGAGCCCCGGTCGCGATCGACCTCCCCCGATTCGCACGGCCCAACCCTGGGGTGGACGCAAGGCATGGGGGTTCTCAAGTTCAGGCTGCCGTCGGACGAGGCCGCCGCGCGGGTCGCGGGCCAGCGACGCGTCTACACGACGGGGCTGGACCGCACGCCCGGGCGGCTGGGCCTGGACTTCCGCAACGGCCTGATGACCTGCTCCAGCGACGCCAGCGAGAGCGGACGGCTGTTCACGCCCTGGCCCGTCCCCGGCTTCGGGGCGCCGGTCGTCGGCACGGCCACCCTGGGCGAACGCCCCTCCCCCTACGTCCTGGCCCTGGAGCTGGCCCGCGGCAAGCTCAACGACGTCCGCAACCAGATGGCCGACTGGACCCAGCTCGGCCTCCGGACCGACTCGGCCCTCGCCGACCTGCTGCGCGACTCGCGCCGGGCGTTCGTCCGCGCCGCGCTCGACGCCGCCGACCCCGACGCCTCGTTCGTCGCCGCCCAGGAGAGCCTGGAGGCGTCCACCAGGGCCGGGGCGCTGCTGACGGAGACCTACCTGGCCCAGGTGCTCCAGAACCGCCTGGCCGTCACCGGCCGGCTGGGGACCGGCCTGACCTGCGTGCTGTCCGGCGACCCGGACAGGGCGGCGGGGTCGACCTCTTGGCCCGCCACGTTCAACACGGCCCAGGCCGCCGCGACGTGGAAGGACCTGGCCCCGTCGGAGGGGAAGATCCGCTGGGACCTCCTCGACGCGCAGGTCGCGTGGGCCCGCAAGCATCGCATGAACGTGGAGGCCGGGCCGCTGATCGAGTTCCGCGCCGGCAGCCTCCCCGACTGGATCTGGCTCTGGGACGGCGACGTGGAGACGATCGGCGGCTTCGTCGCCGACCACGTCCGCCAGGTCGTCTCGCGATATCGGGGCAAGGTCCCCGTCTGGCACGTCGCCCATCGCCCCGCCGGCCACGACGTCCTGGGGCTGGGCGAGGAGGACCAGATCCGCATCACCGCCCGCGCCATCCAGGTGGCCCGCCAGGCCGACCCGGGGGCGCAGCTCTGCCTGGGCGTCGACCGGCCCTGGATGGAATGGATGAGCGGCAGCCGGTTCCAGCTCGGCCCGCTGCACCTGTGCGACTACCTGATCCGCTCGGACGTCGGCATCTCCAGCGTCGCCCTGGAGGTCGCGCCCGGCTACTCGAACCCCGGCAGCGACTCGCGCGACCTGTTCGAGTTCTCGCGGCTGCTCGACCTGTACTCGCTGCTGAACGTCCCGCTCAACGTGATCCTGGTCGCCCCGTCGTCCGCCGGGCCCGACCCCCAGGCCGACCCGAACGTGAAGGTGGAGACCTGGCAATATCCGGCCCCCCCCACCGAATCCGGCCAGGCCGACTGGGCCGCCCGCTGGACCGCCCTGGCGATCGCCAAGCCGTTCGTGCGCTCCGTCGCCTGGCCCCAGCCGACCGACGGCGTCCCCCACCTCTATCCCCACGGCGGCCTCCATCGCCCCGACGGCGCCCCCAAGCCCGCCGTCGCCCGCCTCCGCACCCTCCGCGACGACCTGCTGGCGTGACCCGGCCGGCGAATCGGCGCCGATGCTTCCTTGACCGGCGCATCGAGGCCGGACTACGATCCGCACCGGCCTCGCGAGGGTGCCCTTCCAGGAGGATGGATCGATGCTTCGGCGGATTTCGGCCCCATCGCGACGAGGCCCCCTCCTGTTCCTCGTCGCGTCGGCATGGTCGACGCTCGCGGCCGTCGCCCAGGAGCCCGGGCCGATCGTGGAGTTGCAGGAGACGTCCAACTACTCGCGCGTGAAGGTGACGCGCGAGCCGGGGACGCGGCATCGCACCTTGTGGTTCGTCCGCGACAACGGCCAGGAGGTCATCGAGAGCAGCGTCGACCTGGAGCGGCCCGACGACCTGCGGATCGAATACACCCGGTTCATGTTCCTGAGCTACGCCTTCCGTCCCGAGCCGAAGAGGGCGCTCATCGTGGGGCTCGGCGGCGGGGCGATGGTCCACTTCCTCAAGGCCCACGACCCCGGGCTGAAGCTGGACGTCGTCGAGATCGACCCGATGATCGTCGGCATCGCCGACCGCTTCTTCGACGTGCGGTCGGGCGGTAACGTCGACGTGAGGACGGCCGACGGCCTGGCCTACCTCAAGCAGGCCGAGGCGAAGTACGACGTGATCTACATGGACGCCTTCCTCCGCCCCTCCGGCGGCACCGACAAGACCGGCGTCCCGCTCCACCTGAAGACGGAAGCCTTCTACGGCCAGGTGAAGGCGCGCCTCAACCCCGACGGCATCGTGGTCTTCAACCTCAACCCTCATCCCGCGATCCAGCAGGACATCCGCAACATCCGACGCTCGTTCCGCAACGCCTACGCCTTTCGCCTCGAGGGCTACCCGGGTTTCATCGTCGTCGCCTCCACCGCCGAGAAGCCGATGACCCGCACCGAGATCGAGGTGGCGGCCGAAAAGATCGACGAACGCTTCCACGCCCCGTTCCAACTCCGACCAGCCGGCCGGCCGGCTGGTCGGGGATTGACCAGCCCGGTCGTCGCGACCGCCCGGAAACCGCGTTGCCAGGGGTGGACGCGGCCGGTATGATGGTCGGTTCGCGAATCCCTCCGTCCGTGGACGACCCGACGAGTCATGTTCGACGACCTGCAAAAGCGCCTGTCCTCCGCCTTCAGGCGGTTCCGCGTCAGCGGCGTCTTGACCGAGGCCAACATGCAGGAAGGCTTGCGCGAAGTGCGCACGGCCCTCCTGGAAGCCGACGTCAACTTCAACGTCGTCCAGGACTTCATGGCCCGCGTGCAGCAGAAGGCCGTCGGCGCGCAGGTCGTCAAGAGCGTGCGGCCGGAGCAGCAGATCGTCAAGCTCGTCCACGACGAGCTGGTCGAGACCATGGGGCCGTCCGACCCGACCATCCGGTTCGAGAAGTCGGGCCCCACCGTCATCATGCTGTGCGGCCTCCAGGGCTCCGGCAAGACGACGACCTCCGGCAAGCTGGCGAAACTGCTGGCCGGTCAGAGCCGCAAGCCGATGCTCGTCGCGGCGGACCTCCAGCGGCCGGCGGCCGTCGAGCAGTTGAAGGTCGTCGGCGAGCAGATCGGGGTGCCGGTCTTCTCGCAGGAGGGGACGAACCCCGTCAAGCTCTGCCAGGACGCGTTCGTCGAGGCCAACCGCAAGGGCTGCGACACGATCATCCTGGACACCGCCGGCCGGCTCCACGTCGACGACGAGCTGATGGCCGAGCTGGTGCAGATCGAGAAGAAGGTCAAGCCCCACCAGGTCTTCTTCGTCTGCGACGCCATGACCGGCCAGGACGCCGTGGCCTCGGCCGAGGCGTTCAACAAGGCCCTGGAGCTGGACGGCGTCATCCTCACCAAGCTCGACGGCGACGCCCGCGGCGGCGCGGCGCTCTCGGTGCGGAAGGTGACGGGCGTCCCGGTCAAGTTCGTCGGCAAGGGGGAGAAGCTCGACCGCCTGGAGCCGTTCGACCCCGAGCGGCTCGTGGGCCAGATGCTGGGCATGGGCGACATCGTCGGCCTGGTCAACGCCGCGCAGGCGACCGTCGACGCCGAGGAGGCCCGGCTCCAGCAGGAGAAGATGGCCAAGGGGAAGTTCGACCTGGAGGACTTCCGCAAGCAGATCATCCAGATCAAGAAGATGGGCTCGGTCCAGGACGTCATGGGGATGTTCCCGGGCATGGGCCAGATGGCCGAGAACCTGGGGGGGATCGACGCCGACGGCGAGATCCGCCGGATCCAGGGGATCATCGACAGCATGACCCCCCGGGAGCGCAGCCGCCCCGACCTGATCGACATCAGCCGCCGCCGCCGCATCGCCGCCGGCGCCGGGGTGGAGCCGTCGGACGTCTCCGGCCTGGTGAAGCAGTTCGACGCCATGGCCGCGTTCGTCAAGCAGATGTCCCAGATGAGCATGCTCGACAAGCTCAAGGCCATGACCGGCCTGGGCCGGGCCGCCGCGCTCAACCCCACGGCCAAGCTGCTGGCCCCCAAGGTCGGCACCGGCAAGCGGCTGTCGCCCAAGGAGCGCGAGAAGCAGAAGAAGTTGCGCGAGAAGGAAGAGCGCAAGAAGCGCCGCGAGGAGCGAGACGCCCGCGGCCAGTCCCCGGGGGCCTGACCGCCCCCCGCCCGAACACGACGAGAGCACCCCACGCCCCGACCGCCCCTGCCGAGAACGAGCACGGCGGCCCCCGGGGCCATTCCCGCAGGATTCTGGATCGCCCCCGCCCGCGTCGCCGCCGGTCGTCCCGGCGGGGCCCGCACGGGGGCCCTGGAAGACGAAGAGACGAGAGGAGACCGCGAGTGGTCCGCATCCGGATGAAGTCGATGGGACGTCGGCACAGGCCCTTCTTCAGGATCTGCGCCATGGACACCCGCACGCCGCGCGACGGCCGGGCCATCGAGGAGCTGGGGCACTACGACCCGATGTCCCGCAACCCCGAGACCCAGACGGTCCTGAACGCGGACCGGATCCGCTACTGGCTGAGCGTCGGCGCGCAGCCGTCGGACAAGGTGGCGGCGATCCTGCGGAAGCACAAGGTGACGAAGCCGGCCCCCGGCGAGCCGTGGGAGCTGCCCAAGCCGGCCCCGACGCCCGCCGCCGAGGCCCCGGCCGCGACCCCGACGGCCTCCTGACCTACGGGACCGGCCGGCCATGTCACCCGCCTCGCCGCCGCTTCGGATCGACGTCCTCACGCTCTTCCCCGGCCTCTTCGCCGGGTTCCTGGGCGGGAGCATCGTCGGCCGGGCGCTCGCCAAGGGCCTCGTCGACGTCCGCACCTGGGACATGCGCGACTGGGCCGAAGGCCGGCACAAGCAGGTGGACGACCGGCCGTTCGGGGGCGGGCCCGGGATGGTGCTGATGGCGCCCCCCGTCGTCGCCGCCGCCGAGGCCGTCCTGGAGGCCGCCGAGCCGCGCGGATCCCTGATCGTCCTCTCCCCCCAGGGGGCCAGGTTCGATCAGGCGAAGGCCGCGGAGCTGGCCGGCCGGGGGCGGTTCACCCTGGTCTGCGGGAGGTACGAGGGGTTCGACGAGCGGATCATCGAGATCCTCCGGCCCGAGCTGCTGTCGGTGGGCGACTTCGTCCTCTCCGGCGGCGAGCCGGCCGCGATGGTCGTGATCGACGCGGTCGCCCGCCTGGTCCCCGGGGTCCTCGGCGACGCCGAGAGTGCCGTGGACGAGTCGTTCGGGCCCGACGGCGGCCTCGAATACCCCCACTACACCCGCCCCCGCGAGTTCCGCGGGCTGGCCGTCCCGGAAGTCCTGCTCGGCGGCGACCACGCGGCCATCGCCCGATGGCGTCGCGAACACCGCCGCTGAGCCGAACCGAACGCCGCGAACCGACCGAACATTCCACCCTAACGCACGCAGAACGCCGGCCCTCCGGATGGGCCGCTCGAAAGGTCCCCAGCCATGATCAATCGGTTCCTAGCCGCCGTCGAGCAGAGCAGCATGAAGGAGAAGCTGCCGAAGTTCGAGATCGGCGACACGGTCGACGTCCACGTCCGCATCCTGGAAGGCGACAAGGAGCGCATCCAGATCTTCAACGGCGTCGTGATCGCCCGCTCCGGGAGCGGCACCCGCGAGATGTTCGTCGTCCGCCGGATCGTCCAGGGTGAGGGCGTGGAGCGCAAGTTCCCGATCCACTCGCCCCGGATCGCGGACATCGTCGTGAAGCGCTCCGGCAAGGTCCGCCGGGCCAAGCTGTACTACCTCCGCGAGCGCTCGGGCAAGGCCGTCCGCCTCAAGGAGCGGTTCACCACCGGTGCCGCGCTGGACGACGCGAAGGCCGCCAAGGCCGAGCGCAAGGCCGCCAAGGTCGCCGCCAAGAAGGTCAAGGCCGAGGCGAAGGCCGCGGCCAAGGCCGAAGCCGCCAAGTGACCCCCGCGCCGCGGCGGCCGGCCCCCCGGCCGCCGCGGCCGCCCCTTCCCACGGGAGCCCCGAGACCATGCCCCGGCGCGTCGTCCTGGCGATGAGCGGCGGCGTCGACAGCTCCGTGGCCGCCCACCTGCTGAAGGCGGACGGCTACGACGTCGTGGGGCTCTTCATGCGCACCGGCTCCCACGGCGAGTCCGAGGAGCGCCGGGCCAAGACCTGCTGCTCCGTCGCCGACGCCGTCGACGCCCGGCGCGTCGCCGACCGGCTGGACGTCCCGTTCTACGTCCTCGACTTCGAGGACGATTTCGGCCGGATTCAGGACTATTTCGCCGACGAGTACTTCGCGGGCCGCACGCCGAACCCCTGCGTGATGTGCAACATCTGGCTGAAGTTCGGCCGGCTGTGGGAGTACGGCAAGCAGGTCGGGGCCGACTTCGTGGCCACCGGCCACTACGCCCGGATCGCCGTCGCCGCCGACGGCACCCGCCGGGTCGCCCGCGGCGTCGACCGCGATAAGGACCAGTCCTACGTCCTCTCCGGCCTCTCGCGCGAGATCCTCGACCGGATCCTGTTCCCCGTCGGCGAGCTGGCCAAGGCCGACGTCCGCGCCGTGGCCCGAGACCGGGACCTGCCCGTCCACGACAAGGCCGAGAGCCAGGAGATCTGCTTCGTCCCCGACGACGACTACCTCGGCTTCGTCCGCCGCCGCCGCCCCGATGCGGAGACCTCGGGCCGGCTGATCGACGAGGACGGCCGGGTCTTGCGCGAGCACGACGGCATCGAGAAGTTCACCGTCGGCCAGCGCCGGGGCCTGGGCCTCGCGGTCGGCGAGCCGCGCTACGTCGTGCAGATCGAGCCCCTGTCGCGCACGGTGACGGTGGGCAAGAGGGAGTCGCTGGCGCGCGTGGGGCTTGAAGCCTCGCGATTCAACTGGCAGGGCCCGGCCCCCGACGGCCCGACGCGCTGCCTGGCCCAGATCCGCGCCCGCCACCGGGCGACCGCCGCGACGGCCGAGCCGCTGCCGGACGGCCGCGTGCGGGTCCGGTTCGACGAGCCCCAGCCGGCCGTGGCCCCCGGCCAGGTCGTCACGCTCTACCAGGACGATATGGTGCTCGGCGGAGGATGGATCGACGCCCCGCTCGTCGACTGAGCCGGGCTCGCGACGAGAGGATTTCAGGACCCAGCCGATGAGCCGCATCAGCCTGATCGTCCCCGCCACCCGGGACGAGCCGTTCCGCAACGGCGAGCTGGCGACCTACCAGCGCCTCCTGATGGAACGGGGGGGCGTCGAGGCGGTCGAGGTCGTCTTCGCCGATCGGGCGCCGACCGACCGGCTTTCCCTCGCCGTCCACCCGATGATCCAGGTGGTCGACGACGCCGCGAACCACGTCAGCCTGCTGCGCCAGGGGCTGGCGGCGGCGCAGGGCGACGTCCTGATCGTGCTCGATCCCACGCGCGAGTACGCGCCGGAGGCGATCCTCCAGGTGATCGACTCGCTGCGCGAGAGCGGGGCCGACCTGGTGGTCGGCGTGCCGAGGAGCGGGCGGAAGCTCTGGAGCCTCGGGGGCGTGCGGGGCCGGACGCTGGCCATCCTGGGCCGCCTGGCCCTGGGGACGTCGGACGGCCTCTCCGGGCTGGCGGCGATGCGGCGCTCGGCCGTGCACTCGCTCGTCGCGGAGTCCCCCGCGGTCTCGGGATCGCTCATCCTGCTCGACGTCCTGACGTGGTGCTCGGGGACGCTGCTGGACGTCCCGGTGAACACCGGCGCCGAAGACAAGCGACGGATCGACGCGATCGGCCTGGACGACCTGCGCCAGCTCAAGCGGGTGCTCGACCATCGCTTCGGGACGCTGTCGCGGCTGATCCAGTTCTGCGTCGTAGGCGCGTCGGGGATGGTGGTCGACCTGTCGCTCTACGGCATCCTGCTCTGGCTGTTCGCGTCGCTCGGCTTCGGCTCGGCGGGCGAGGCGGCGGAGGGGGCCCACGGGGCGATGTTCGTCGCCGGCTGCCTGTCGATCTGGGCGGCGATGACGTGGAACTTCGCCCTCAATCGCCGGCTGACCTTCAACGACACCCGACACGGGTCGATCGTCCGGCAATACTTCACCTACGCGCTGGGCAATGCGCTGGGGATCGCGGTGAGCCTGACGCTGAGGCTCTACCTCCCCAGCCGCTTCGACGTCTTCGCCCGGCACCGACTCGCCGCGGCCGTGGTGGGGATCGTGGTGGCCACCGGCATCAGCTTCTCGATGTCGCGCTGGATCGTCTTCCGCCGCAAGCCGGCCCCCAACCCCTCGGAGCAGGAGAAGGCGCTCGTCTGAGCGGCTACGCCCGCCGCCGGCCGAGGGACGCCGAGGCGGCGACGACGGCGATCGCCGGGACGATCGGTGCCCTCATGCGCAGGTCGGTCCAGTAGAAGGCGTGGACGGCCGTCAGGCCGACGATCAGGGCCGGCGCGATGAGGCCCGGCCAGCTTCGAGACTCGGGACGCGCCAGGCCGAGGATCAGGGCGCACCAGAGCGGCGCCGTCCAGAGGAAGGTGGCCAGCCTCGCCTTCGTCGAATAGACCCCGGCCGCCGGGAGCGGGCTCCAGAACGTGGCCAGGCGGGCGAGGCAGGCGCGGGCGAACGTCCGGGGCTCGCGACGGGCCAGGTCGACGACCTCGTCGCGGAGCCGGCGATCGGCCTCGGGCTCGGGGAGGGACGCCATCCGGAGGTTGACGGCGTCCCACCACGCCTGCTGTTCGGGCCCGGTCCAGACGGTCCCGGCCGGTCCGTCGAGCACCTGGCGGTAATAGACCTCGTTGTTGGCCAGGGCCAGCGTGTAGCCGCCGTGGGTCGTGGTGAAGACGAATTCGCCCATCGCCAGCCGGTTCCGAACGCCCCAGGGGAGCAGGACGCCTGCGACGCCCAGCGCCAGGACCGCGGAGCGCCGCAGGCGTTCGCGAGGCCCTCCCGGCCCGAGCAGGGCCGTGGCCAGGACGACGAGGCTCGCGCCCGGGAGCGTGCTGGGCCGGCCGAGGCTCGCGAGCCCCAGCGCCGCGCCGGCGGCGAGCGGGCGACGCCCCGCGGCGGCGGCCGTCGCGAGGGCGACGAGGAAGGCCGTCAGCGTCTCGGTCATCACCGACTTCGCCTGCCAGGCCAGCACCGGGTCGTAGGCGACGATCAGCCCCGCGACGGCCGCGCGGCGGGGCGTTGCGCCCAGGCGTCGCATCGCGACGACCGCGAGCGCGGCGGTCCCGGCCCCGAGCGCGACGTGCAGCAGTGTCAGGCCGACCCGGGGCCGATCCCCCTCGACGGCGACCCATGGGGCGAGGACCATCGGATAGAGCGGCGGCCGGTAGGCGGTCGCGCGGCCCTTGAAGACGAGGCCCTCGCCCGAAGCGACGGCGCGGGCGAGGGGCAAATAATTGTCCGGGTCGTCGAACCGTGCGCCGTCGCCGAGGATCACGGCCAGCCTCGCCAGCGCCGCCGCCAGCGCCGCCAGCGCGGGGCCCCGTCGCGCCCACCGATTGTCACTGGTCATGTCGCGACTTATCCTGGGGACATCCGAACCCGGCGACGACGTCCGGGCTCTCCCCATGATAGTCCCTCGATCCTCGGGCGTCAGCGACGCATCCCGCCGACGCCCCCTGCCCTTCGGACCCCTCGCCATGCCGGACCGGCCGATCGTTCTGATGTTGACCAGCATGGACGAGGCCGGCCTGCGGCTCGTGCGCGAGGCCGCCGAGGTCCGGATGGTCGACCCCAAGGATCGGGCGGCGGTGGAGGCCGCCGCGAGGGACGCCGACGCGATCATCACCCGGACGGCGGGGAAGGTCGACGCCCAGGTGCTCGACTGGGGCCCGAAGCTCCGCGTCGTCGGCCGCCACGGCGTCGGCTTCGACCACATCGACGTCCCCGCCGCCACCGCGCGCGGGATCCAGGTCGTCTACACCCCGGGCGCGAACACGCAGGACGTGGTCGAGCACGCCGTCGCGATGATGATCGGCCTCTCCAAGCATTTCCCGGCCATGATGAAGGAGCTTGAGGCGGGCAACTACGCCGCGCGGACGTCGATGAAGGGGCGCGAGATCCAGGGGCGGACTCTCGGGATCGTCGGCTTCGGCCGGATCGGCAAGCGGCTGGGCGAGACGTGCCGCCTGGCCTTCGGGATGCGCGTCCTCTACCACGACATCGTCCAGGCCCCCGAGGAGGCCGAACTCCGCGCCGGCGCCGTCCGGGCCACCTACGAGGAACTCCTCCGCGAGTCCGACTACGTCAGCCTCCACGTCCCGCTCGACGCGAGCACCCGACGGATGATGGACCGCGCCGCGCTGGCGCAGGTGAAGGAGGGGTGCATCCTCCTCAACACCTGCCGCGGGCCGGTCGTCGACGAGGAGGCCGTCGCCGACGCGCTCGACGCCCGCCTGCTCTGGGGCTACGGGGCCGACGTGTTCGACGTCGAGCCCCCGCCGCCCGACCACCCGCTGATCGGTCGTCGCGACGTGATGCTCACCCCGCACAGCGCGGCGCAGACCGAGGAGGGCCTGCGCAACATGGCGACGATGGTCGCCCGCGACGTCCTCAACGTCCTGTCCGGACGCCGGCCCGACAACGCGGTCAACGACCCGATCGAGGTCGAGCGGATCCGGGCCGAGCTGGGCAAGGCGGCGCTGTATCGCTGAGATGATCGAAGCGACGACGGGTGATGAGCGAGATTCGGGCGGCCCGGGACCGTCCCTTCATCCGCCGGGAGAGGGCGGCTGAGCCGCGGCGGGTGAGGGTCGCCGGATGCGCGGAGGGCATGCGGGCGCGAGACGCACAAGCAGACCGACGACGACGGCCTTCTCCCCTTGAGGGAGAAGGTGGCCGAAGGCCGGATGAGGGGTCGAACGGCGTCGCTTCATCCAATCCGAATCGACCTCGAAGTCCCAGGCCCTCGGCCGCGCCACCCCTCATCCGGCCCTCCGGGCCACCTTCTCCCTCAAGGGGAGAAGGGTTCGATCGCCGCGGCCGTCCCGAGACCCGACGACCCTCACCCGGCCCTCCGGGCCACCCCCTCCCGGCGGGAGGGGGATGTAGGAGATGCCGGATGAGGTTGGTCGCGGGGGTCAGCGCCCGTTGAAGCGGACGTCCTCGATCATGTCGGCCTGGAGGTGTTCGACGAAGTGCCAGGAGCACTCGTTGGAGACGATCTGGAGGAGCTTGCTCTTGAAGGTGGGCTCGCCGACGCCGGAGTCCATCGGGATGGGGCCGCGGCGGGGGAACTCGGTCTCGCAGTAGTCGTCGTAGATCGACTCGGATTCCTTCTCCTGGTCCGTCATCGGCTTCCCCTTGCTGTTGGTGGGGTGCTTCAGCTCGAACGCCTGGATGTGGACCTTGGACGAGCCCTGGAGGACGTTGAGGTCGCCCGGGTGGCGGGTGCGGAACTGCTCGACCTCCAGGACGATGACGACGTCGGCTTCGAAGTCGCGGGCCGCTTCGACCGGGTCGGACCAGTTGGGGTGGCCCTGGACCCAGTCCGAGACCTTCTCGGTGTCGACGACGGTGATCTTCTTGTTCTTGCGCAGGTTCTTGACGAACTGGCGGCCCAGGTCGCGCTCCAGGCCGGGGTACTGGGCGAGGGTGGTGGGGTCGGCCGAGGTGAGGACGACGACCTTCTTGTTCTTGAGCGAGGGGCCCGGGGCCGGGATCGTGGGCTCATTCGGCTGGAGGAAGTAGAAGATCGTGCGGGGGTCGCAGCCCGTCATGGTCAGGAGCAGGCCGACGGCCAGGGCCGGGGCGGCGAGACGTCGCATCCTCGTCATCGTACGGGGGAACATCCTTGGCCCCCTCCTTCCTTGGTTCGGGCGCGACCCGATTCGGCCCGGGGGCCGGCGTCGCGCCGTCAAGAAATCGCATCAACCAGAATGCGGAACCCACCGCGACCAGCAGGGCCAGCAGGGCGGCCGGCGGCGTCCAGGGGGAGCGGGGGCCGAGGGGCCTCCGCATCCAGGTCGTCGCCAGCAGCCAGGCGGCCGTCGGGCCCGCGAGGACGCCCAGCAGCATCCCCGCCGGGTTCGCCCGCCACGCCCGGGACCATCGCCCCCGGACGACCTCGGCCACGGCGGTCGTCGCCCCGCAGGCGGGGCAGGATCGGCCGGTCGCGGCGAGGAACGGACAGGGCGTCAGCCCGAGTTGTTCGTGCGTGCCGAATCCCCGAGGGTCCGGCTCCAGCCGGCGGGCGACCGCCAGCATGAGCAACAGTCCCACCGCCAGGGCCGCGAGCGACCATCGGACCGGCTGCGAGAGGGGTCGATTCGGAGCGGGCGGATTCATCGCAGGAGGTCCGAAAGGGCTCGCCGATACGCCGGCCGTCGGACTGCGGATCCTCGGGAAATGCGGGGGCAACCTACCCGGAAGGCCGATCGCCCGCAAGCCCGATTCAGAGCTTCCGGACCCAGGCTTCCGCCTGGTCCGTCGCCGCGAGCATGCGCCGCTCGATCTCGGCGCGGCCGGCTTCGAGGGCGTCGCGGTCGGCGTCGGGGGGGATGAACACCGGCGCGGGGGCGACGGCGGCGGCCTTGCTGTACGGCTTGGGGATGCAGAAGCGGTCCCAACTCCTCGCCCGCCACGAGTCCTTGAACGCCATCCCCGCCCCGACCACCGGGAGCCCCGTCCGGCTGGCGAGGTACGCGATCCCCTGGTGGACGTGCCGCCGCGGGCCGCGGGGGCCGTCGGGCGTGACGCAGAGGTTCCCTTCCTTGATGGTCGAGGTCATCTCGCGCAGGGCCCTAGCCCCGTTGCGCGTGCTCGACCCGCGGACCACGCCGAAGCCCAGCCGCTTGACGACCTGCGTGATCATCTCGCCGTCGCGGTGGTCGCTGATGAGGATGTGCATGCTCGGCCAGTTCCAGTAGTAGGCCGGGAAGAGCATCACCTCGTGGAAGAACGCGTAGATGTACCTCTGCCCCGAGCGCCGGGCGACCTCGGGGTCGACGGACGGATCCTCGTAGCGGAAGTGGAAGTCCCACGTCCTCCCCAGCGAGCGGATCAGCCGCGAGCCGACGCAGCCGATCGTCGCGATGAGCAGCGGGTGCTGGATCTTCACGGCTTCCCTCCCTGGAAGCGGGGCCGACGAGACGGAGACCGGCCGTAAGGTACGCGAAAGTCGCGAACCGGGCCAGGCCAGGCGGCGAGGACGCGGGACGACCGGAGGTCAGGGCGTCGAGAAGCCCCCCTCGCCGTGCGTCGCGATCCGCTCGATCCCCCGGCTGATCCGGAAGACGTGGCCGTCGGGATGGCGGACGTGCATCTCCCGGACGCCCCACGGCATGTCGGTCGGGGGGAAGGAGACCTCCAGCCCCTGCTCGACGCAACGCCTATGGACGGCGTCCACGTCGTCAACCCAGATCGACATCCACGAGCCCTTGTCGGCGGCCGAGTCGCCCCCCTCCCCGAAGGTCGGGGCCCCGCCGCCGTGGCCCCGGGAGCCCTGGGCGCCGACGCAGAGGAAGATTTCGCACTCGCCGGAGCCGACGGCCCCGAAGGTCGGCGGACTGCCCCAACCCCACAGAGCCTTCCATCCCAGCTTTTCGAACCACGCGAAGCTGCTCGCGAGGTCGGAGACGTTCAGGATCGGCGTGATCGCCTTGGCGTCCATGGGCGTACTCCCTCGATTCAGGCCCGCTCGCCGCGGCGGGCGAGGGCGTCGGCGGCGGCGAAGGTGAGGATGACCAGTCCGGTGACGAACGTGCGGTATTCCTCCGGGAAGCCGCTCATCGTGATCTGGGTCCGCAGCGCCTGGAGCAGCAGGCAGCCGGCCGCGGCCCCCAGCACGCTCCCCCGGCCCCCCTGGAGCGACACGCCGCCGACGACGCAAGCGGCGATCGAGTCCAACTCGTAGCCCGTCGCCGTGTCGGACTTGGCCACGCGGAGCCAGCCCAGGAGGAGGATCGCCGCCAGGCCCGACGCCAGGCCGCTGAGGGCGAAGGTCCACGTCCGCAGCCGGACCGTCCGCACGCCGGCCAGCCGGGCGGCCTCGGCGTTCCCCCCCAGCGCGTAGACGTGCTGGCCGAACACGGTGCGCCTCAGGACGATCCACGTCAGCAAGGCCGCGACGGCGAAGACCACCCCGCGATAGGAGACGAAGGCGTCGCCCAGCTTGAACCCCGAGTCGACCGCCTGGAAGACCTTCACACCCGGGATCGGCCGGCCTTCGAGCATGATGAACGCGGCGCCGCGGAAGATCAGCAGCGTGCTCAGCGTCGTGACGAACGGATTCGTCCGCACGACCGAGACGAAAAACCCGTTGATCGAGCCCAGCAGCAGGCCCGCCGTCAGCGCCGCGGCGAGGCAGAGCGCCGGGTTCCAGCCCTCCTGCGACAGCCGGCCGACAGTCGCGGCCACCAGCGCGAGCATCGCCCCTTGCGAGAGGTCGAAGCCGCCGCCGATCAGCACGAACGCCTGGCCGATCGCCAGCACGCCGACGATGCTCGCCTGGGTCAGGATGCTGGAGAGCGTCCCGGGCGTGAAGAAGCGCTCCGTCCGGAGCATCAGCGCCAGCGCGCCGACGATCAGGAGGATCTGGGGGAGTCGGCCGACGACGGTTCGAAGCGGGCGAGGCATGGCGGGTTCCCCGACTCTCTCGTGCGATTCTTCGCCTTCCCCCCTCGCGGGGGAAGGCAGACCCCGCAGGGGTCGGATGAGGGGGAGGACGATCGCCGGCTCCCTTGGGATTCGACGGCCCGCCCGATGGGGCCGTCCCAGCGACCCGACGACCGTCTCGCTCGTCGTCCCCCTCATCCGGCCCTTCGGGCCACCTTCCCCCGCCAGGGGGGAAGGGCGTTGTACGTCGATCTCCCGGTACTCGATTCTCAGCCCTCTACCACGGCGGCGACGACGGCGTGCTCGGTGATCGCGGGGGGCTCCAGCACCCTCGCGACCTTCCCCCCCCGCAGGACGACGCAGCGGTCGGCGAGCCGGGCCATCTCCTGGGCGTCGGACGTGATGAGGAGCACGCAGCGGCCGGCCTCGGCCAGGCCGTCGATCCAGCGGTGGATCGCCTCGCGCGTCTTCACGTCGATGCCCCGGGTGGGCTCGTTCAGGATGAACAGCTCCGGGTTCCTCGCCGCCCAGCGCGCCAGCAGGACCTTCTGCTGGTTGCCGCCGGAGAGCGTGAGCACCTTCTGCGACAGCCCCGACGAGGCCACCTCGAACCGCGCGCACCACTCGCGGGCCATCGCCTTCTGGGCGCGGCGGCGGAGCCAGCCGCGGCGCGCGAGGTCGGCGTAGCTGGCGAGGGTCAGGTTTTCGAGCACCCCCTGCGACGGGATCAGCCCCAGCCCCCGACGGTCGGCCGGGACCATCGCCACGCCGCGGCGGGCGGCCTCGGCGGGATGCTTCGGGCGGAACGGCTCGCCGTCCCAGACGCCCTCTCCGGCGGTCGGCCGCATGGCACCGAAGAGGATCGAGGACAACTCCTCGTGCCCCGCGCCGGCCAGGCCGGTCAGGCCCACGACCTCGCCGGGGGCGACCTCCAGGTCGAGCCCGCGCAGCGAGCCGCCGGAGAGCCCCGAGACCTTCAGCCGGGCGTCGCCGGTCGCCCGTCGCGCGGGGCGGTCGCGGACGTCGACCGCCTCGCCGACCATGTGGGCCACCACTTCGGAGAGGGTCGTCTCCGACGCCGGCCACGACCCGACCTTGGAGCCGTCGCGCAGGACCGTGATCCGGTCGGCCAGGGCGAAGACCTCGTCCAGGTGGTGCGACACGTACAGGACGGCGATCCCTCGCGTGCGCAGGTCGCGGAGGACTTCGAACAGCCGCTCGGCCTCGGCCCGCGAGAGGGCGGCCGTCGGCTCGTCGAGCACGAGGACCTGCACGTCCCGCCGCAGGGCCCGGGCGATCTCCACCTGCTGCCTCGCCCCGATCGGGAGCGAGCCCAGGCGGGCGCGGGGGGCGATGGCGAAGCCCAGCTCGTCCAGCTTCCTCCGGGCCGACTGGACCATCGCGCGGCGGCGGATCCAGGGGCCGAAGCGGGGCTCGTCGCCCAGCGCGAGGTTCTCGGCGACGGTCAACTCGTCGACGAGCGCGAGTTCCTGATGGATGACGGCGATCCCGCGCGCGAGGGCCGCGGCAGGGCTCGCAAACCGGACGGCCTGGCCGTGGACCTCGATCGTCCCGGAGTCGGGACGGGCGGCCCCGCCGAGCATCTGGATCAGCGTGCTCTTGCCCGCGCCGTTCTCGCCGCAGAGGGCGTGGATCTCGCCCCGGCGCAGGTCCAGGTCGACGCCCTTCAGCGCGCGGACGCCGGCGTACGACTTCGAGAGGCCGCGGAGCGAGACGAGTGCGGGGGCGAGGGCGGCGGCTTCCGGGCTCATGGACGTCGGCGAGGTTGCTGGCCGGGGTGCTCGTCGGCCTTCTTACGCCTCGCGCGGCCCGCGGGGGGCTCGGCCGGCTCGGGCCCTCGGGGCTTCGCCGGCAGGTCGTCGAACAGCCTCGGCAGGACGTCGTCGAGCGTGTCCACCAGGCGGAAGGTCATGTCGGCCTTCACCTCGGGCGGCAGCTCGACGAGGTCCTTGTCGTTGTGACGCGGCAGGAGGATGGTCTTGATCCCGGCCCGGCGGGCGGCCAGGACCTTCTCGCGCACGCCGCCGACGGGGAGGACGCGGCCGGTGAGCGTGACCTCGCCGGTCATGGCCAGCTCCTTCTGGATCGGCCGGTCGCGGTACAGGCTGATGAGGGCCGAGGCGATCGCCACCCCGGCCGAGGGCCCGTCCTTCGGCACGGCGCCGGCGGGGACGTGGACGTGGACGTCGGTCTTGCCCAGCTTGCTCGGGTCGAGCCCCAGCGGCTTGGCGTGGCTGCGGAGGTAGCTCATCGCGGCCTGGGCGCTCTCGCGCATCGAGTCGCCGAGCAGGCCGGTGAGGGTGAGCCCCCCCTTCCCCGGGATCGCGGTGGCCTCGATGAACAGGATCTCGCCCCCGGTGGGGGTCCAGGCCAGGCCGGTCGCGACGCCCGGGACGCCGGTGCGGTCGGCCAGCTCGCGATAGAAGCGCGAGGGGCCCAGCAGCTCGGCCACCTGCGCCGGGCCGACGGTCACGGGCTTCTTCCGCCCCTCGGCGCGGCGGCGGGCGACCTTGCGGCAGACGGCGGCGATCTCGCGCTCCAGGTTGCGCAGGCCGGCCTCGCGGGTGTACTCGGAGATGATCTTCCGGATCGCCTGGTCGGTCACGTCGAGGTCGGCCTCGACCAGCCCGTGGGCCTCAAGCTGCTTGGGGACGATGTACTTGCGGGCGATGAGGAGCTTCTCCTCCTCGCTGTAGCCGGGGAGGTTGAGGACTTCCATCCGGTCCAGCAGCGGCGAGGGGATCGACTCCAGCACGTTCGCCGTGGCGATGAACATCACCTTCGACAGGTCGAAGTCGACGTCCAGGTAGTGGTCGCGGAACGTCCCGTTCTGCTCGGGGTCCAGCACTTCCAGGAGCGCCGCGGAGGGGTCGCCGCGGAAGTCGTTGCCCAGCTTGTCGACCTCGTCGAGCATGAAGACGGGGTTGTTGGTCTGGGCCTTGCGAATCCCCTGGATGATCCGTCCGGGCATGGCGGCGACGTAGGTCCGGCGGTGGCCGCGGATCTCGGCCTCGTCGTGGACGCCGCCCAGGCTGATGCGGACGAACTCCCGCCCCAGCGCCTTGGCGATGCTCTTGCCCAGCGAGGTCTTGCCCGTACCCGGCGGCCCGGCGAAGCAGAGGATCGGCCCCTTCATGTCCTTCTTGAGCTTGCGCACGGCGAGGTATTCGAGGATCCGCTCCTTGATCTTCTCCAGGTCGTAATGGTCCTCGTCCAGGACCTTGCGCGCGCGGCGGAGGTCCAGGCGGTCCTTGCTCGACTTGTCCCAGGGGAGGACGGCGATCCAGTCGAGGTAGGTCCGGACGATGGAATACTCGGCGGAGCTGGGGTGCATGGAGGCCAGCCGCTCCAGCTCGCGCTCGGCCTCGCGGCGGACGTCCTCCGGCGGGCCGGCGTCCTTGATCCGGCCCCACAGCTCGGCGACCTCCGGGTTGTCGGACTCCCCCTCGCCCAGCTCCTCCTGGATGGCCTTGATCTGCTGGCGGAGGAAGTGGTCGCGCTGGGCCTTGGACAGCTCGGATCCCACCTGCTCCTGGATCTTGGTCGACAGCTCCAGGACGGCGAGCTGGCGCGAGAGGAACTGCGCCAGCCGCTCCAGCCGGATCCGCACGTTCACCTCGCCGAGCATGACCTGCCGCTCCTCGATGGAGAACGGCAGGCTGGAGGCCAGCAGGTCGGCGAGCCGGCCCGGCTCGCGCGTGTTCATCGCGGCGACCTGCAATTCCTCCGGGATCTGCTGCGACTGGTCGACCATCCGCTGGAACAGGCGGTTGATGTGGTGGACCAGGGCGTCGATCTCGACGCCCGACTCCTCCACCTCCTCCAGCGGCTCGACCTCGGCGATGAGGTAGGGCTCGGTCTGGACCATGCCCACCAGCCGGGCTCGGGTCTGGCCCTGGCAGACGATCCGCGTGGAGCCGTCGGGGAACTTCAGCATCTTCAGCACGGTCCCGACGCAGATGGTCGGGAACAGGTCGGCCAGCCCCGGGTCGTCGACCTCGGGGTGAAGCTGGCTGGCCAGGCCGACGAGGCGTTCGCCCGCATAGACCTCGTCGACCAGCCGGATCCCGCTCGGCCGGTTCACCACCAGCGGGACCACCGTCTGCGGGAACACCAGGTCCGAGCGCAAGGGGAGCAACGGCAAGCGATTGGATCGCCCGCCGGATCCGGACTCGGCCGGACCGCCCGCCCCTTCATGTCGCGTCTTCGACCCCTTCCTTGACGGGTTCCGCCTGGCGCGTGATTGCATGAAGCCCCGTTCGCTCTCGCTCTCGAAGGACGCCGGCCGGTCGCGCCCCGATGGGGACGGCGCCGGCCAACTGGTGAATTGTGGTCCATCCCCGGCGGAAAGGGAAGGGCTTGCTCGTCGGCCGTCCATCGATCTCGTCGAAGGGGGCGCTGGCGACGACGTCGCGACCGTTCAGCTGCGCCACCAATCGTCCCGCTCGCCGCGGCGGGAGGCGTCGTGGAGGGCCTGGAGGGCCTGATAATTGATGAATGCGAAGTAACCCATGAAGATCGTCATGAACATGTTGTGGCTGCGGATCCCGAGGAACAGCGCCAGGAGGCCGGCGGTGACGAAGGAGATCCCGTGCGCCCAGCGCGCGCCGTCGCGGCGATTGACCTGGGATAGGAGCACCTGGGCGATCTGCCCGCCGTCGAGGGGCCAGATCGGCAGGAGGTTGATCAGCGACCAGTAGAGGTTGACCTGGACCATCATGAAGTACAGGATTTGCGCCCGAGGATCGCCCATCCTGGCGATCCCCTCGAACGCCGCGAAGCGGTCCCCCTCCACCCCGAGGAAAGGCAGGCCGAGCGCCAGGTGTTCGCGGGGCGTGACGCCGTAGGCCAGGCTGTAGACCCCCAGCGTCGCGAAGTAGAGCAGGATCCCCGCCCCGGGCCCCGCTAGCAGGACCGCCAGGCGCTGCCGGGGCGTGCGCTCGCCGCCCGTGTAGCAGAGGCCGCCGAAACTGTAGAGGAGGATGGAGGGGTCGGAGCCGAACCGCCTCCCCATCAGGGCGTGGCCGAACTCGTGGACCAGGATCGACACGAACACGCAGCCGACCCACATCAGGACCAGCCCGAGCCCGCTCCTCGACCCGCTCGATCCGAGCAGGGCGCTGATGACCCAGAACCAGGGATGGACCCGGACCGGGACCCCCAGCAGGCGGAAGCGGAGGTCATAGGGGGTTTCGGCGACGTCGCTGAACATCGAAGCCTCTCAGTCGGGCGGCGCTGGATGCGGTGGGTGCGTCGGGCCTACAATAGTATCGTCGCGCCCGCCTCCCAGGCCAACGGGCGCGCCGATGATACCGGCCCCTCCCCGAGCGACCGACCCCGCCCCCATGAAATTCACGAAGATGCACGGCCTCGGCAACGACTACGTCTACGTCGAGGCGTTCACCCAGCCCGCCCCGGCCGACCCCGGCGCGCTCGCCCGGGCGGTCAGCGACCGCCATTTCGGAATCGGTTCCGACGGGCTCATCCTCATCCTCCCCAGCGACAAGGCCGACGCGCGGATGCGCATGTTCAACTCCGACGGATCGGAGGGGGAGATGTGCGGCAACGGCGTGCGCTGCGTGGCGAAATACATCCACGACCACGACATCGCCCGCAAGCCCCGCGTGACCGTCGAGACGGGCCGCGGCGTCCTGACGCTCGACCTGACCGTCGAGGGGGGCGCGGCCAGGCTGGTCCGCGTCGACATGGGGACGCCGATCCTGGACGCCGAGCGCATCCCGACCACCCTCCCCGGCGACCCCGTCGTCGACGCCCCGATCGAGATCGGCGGCAAGGAATTGAGGCTGACGGCCGTCTCGATGGGGAACCCCCACGCGGTCCTGTTCGTGGACGACGTCGAGACCTTCCCGCTGGAAGCCCTCGGGCCGTTGATCGAGCGCCACCCGACGTTCCCCCGACGCGTGAACTTCCACGCCGCCCAGGTGATCTCGCCGACGGAGGTCCGGATGCGGACCTGGGAGCGAGGCTCGGGCGTGACCCTCGCCTGCGGCACCGGCGCGTGCTCCGTCGCGGTCGCGGGCGTCCTCACCGGCCGCACCGGCCCCCGCGTCCTCGCCCATCTCCCCGGCGGCGACCTCGAACTGGAATGGGCCGATCGCGAAGCCCCCGTCTTCATGACGGGCCCCGCCACCGAAGTCTTCTCGGGCGTCTGGCCCGAGGGCTGACGGCCCGTCGCCGTCGAATCGAGCGGGGTATGCCCCGACTCGCCGCTTCATATTCGGCCGTGGGCCCTCGGACGGCGTAAGACGTCGCCGTCCGAGGGCCCACGGCCCTGCGCCTCGACGCCCTGCACCGAACGACCCGCCTCGTATTGAGATCCAATCCGCGCCCGGATTCACGTCTCCCTCTCCCGGGTCCCACCCATCCCGTTCCATCTCCGCGCGCGAGTCGCCTCGCCGCCTCGGAGAGCCATTCGCAAGATTCCGTGAATCAATGACTTGCGATGAATGAAGTCCACCGGAATGGGTGAATTGCGGCTTGCGGCGAGAATTGTTTTGACATCGAGATTCAGTGACGCTAGACTTCTGGTTGTTGCGACTGAATCTCAATTGCAGAAAAGCGGTTCCGGATCGGGGTCAGGTTCGCGATGAGGCGTCGGTCCCGGGCGGGAGAGATCTGAGGACGCCAGGGGCCGATCACCCGCTTCGGCGGGCCATCGCCGCCGGGGGGAGCACTCGTCGGGAGACCGGCGGATGCGGGACCACCCCCCGGTGGCGATTCGGCTCCCGCCCTCCTCGGCCCGTCCGAGTTCCGGATTCGTGCTCATAGGCATCCAGGCTTCAGGCGACGGAGGACATTGATGACGATGCGTTCCGGGGTCGAGCGACGACGAGGTTTCACGCTGATCGAGCTGCTGGTGGTGATCGCGATCATCGCCGTGCTGATCGCGCTCTTGCTGCCGGCCGTGCAGGCCGCGCGCGAGGCGGCCCGCCGGATCCAGTGCACGAACAACCTGAAGCAGATCGGGTTGGCGGTCATGAACTACGAGAGCACCAACAGCGTCCTGCCCCCCGCCATGCAGGGCGGGATGATGAACGTCTACATGAACCACACCGGGTTCGCCTTCCTGCTGCCGTACATCGAGGGGGGGAACATCTACAACACGTTCAACTTCAGCCAGGGCTCCCTCTCCGGCGGGGTGACGTACCAGGGCTGGGCGGCGCCCGGCAACACCACGGCGTTCGCGACCCAGACCGCGATGTTCCTGTGCCCCTCCAACCGCGCGACGGGCGAGGTCGGGGCGTCGTACACGACCGGTCAGACCTGGAACCTGGACAAGGTCGCCGTCACCGATTACGCCTTCAACGGCGGCGCCGGCCGCTACGCGATCAAGGGCTACGGCGAGACGAATCGGATGGGCCCGTTCGGGTTCGACACGGCCACGCGGCTGGCCGAGATCACCGACGGCACCAGCAACACGATGCTGCTGGGCGAGTCGGCCGGCGGCAATCAGCGCAACAAGTTCTACGCCGCCGGGACGACGACCCGCGTCTGCACGCCGCTGGCCGCGTTCAACACGGCCGGCCCGGTCTACTACGACAACCTCATGTTCATGGCCTACGGCCGCGAGCGGACCTGGGTCCGCAACGGCGTGACCTCGCGGATCATCGGCGGGATCATCTCCCGGACCGTGGACTCGGTGGGCAACGCCTACGCCGTCAACGACTGCGGGACCAACTCGGTGACGGACGTCTTCGACCCCGCCCCCGGCCTGGCCTACCCGACGTCGGCCCAGCGGATGCCGAACTTCCGCTCGACCCACCCCGGCACGACCAACTTCCTGTTCGGCGACGGCACCGTCCGGTCCATCAAGGACTCGGTCTCGCCGGCGACCTATCAGGCCCTCTCCACCATCGGAGGCGGCGAGATCATCTCGTCCGACTCGATGTGAGCGGTCCCCAACCCTCCTCCAGCAACGGGCGCGGGTCGCGATGGCTTCACGCCCTCGCGATCCCTGCCCTCGCGGCCTCGGCCCTGACCTTCGTCGCCTCCGGTTGCGGGGACTCCTCGCCGCCCCCGGTCAGCCCCGTCGTCGCGGCCGATTCCGAGGAGGCCCGCAAGGCGCTGGCCGAAGACCAGGCCGAGCGCGCCGCCTTGAAGCAGAAGGAAGCCAAGGTCGCCGCCCGCAAGAAGAAGCTCGTCCTCCCCGTCGAGCCGGAATGACCGCCCGACGTCGCCGATCGATCATCCCCACCGCACGAATCCGAGAGCACGACTCAACAATGATCTCCGCCCGTCCTCGCAAGTTCCTCTGGGCGCTGGCCGTCGCCGCCGCCCTGCCCCAGACCGCCTGGGCCCACTTCATCTGGCTGAAGGCCGAGCCCGGCTCGAAGCCCGGCGAGACCACCGTCCGGGCCTTCTTCAACGAAGACCCCGAGCCCGACGCCAAGTTCCAGAAGTACGTCAAGGACATCAAGCTCACCGTCGACGGCCAGGTCGTGCCGTCGGAGCTGGCCGACGACTCGCGCAACGCCTCCTGGGCCGGCAAGCCCCCCGTGGCGGTGGACGCCGAGCGCGACCTGGGCGTCATGACCAAGGGCGAGAAGTCGTACCGCCTCTACTACACCGCCCGCACCCAGACCGAGGCCGTCGCCGACAAGGCCAAGGAGACGGGCGACAAGCTCCGCGTCCGCGTGGTCACGGCTGACTCGACCCCGGTCCTGGAGGTCCTGTTCAACGGCCAGCCGGCCGCCAAGGCCCGGGTGAAGGTCTACCCGACCCAGGGCGAGTCGACCGAGTTGACGGCCGACGACCAGGGCCGCGTCGCCGTCGAGGGCCTGGCCGAAGGCCGCGCCGCCGTCTGGGCGAACCACGTCGACGCGACCCCCGGCGAGCTGGACGGCAAGGCGTTCGGCGAGACCCGCTACTACGCGACGCTTACCTTCGTCCCGGTCGCGACGCTCCTGTCGGGCAAGGCCCCGATCGACGTCACGACGGTCGCCAGCATCCCCGACCCGGCCGTCAACAGCTTCGGCGGCGCGGTGCTGGGCAACTGGCTGTACATCTACGGCGGCCACGTCGGCAAGACCCACTCGTACGACGTGAACACGACCTCCAAGCACTTCCGCCGGCTCAACCTGGAAGACGGCAAGACCTGGGAAGAGCTGCCGATGGAGAAGGACCTCCAGGGCCTCGGCCTGGTGACCGACGGCAAGTACCTGTACCGCCTCGGCGGGATGATCGCGGCCAACCAGCCGGGCGAGGAGCACGACCTCCACTCCGTCGCCGACTTCTCCCGGTTCGACCCCGAGGCCAAGACCTGGACCGCCCTGGCCCCCCTCCCCGAGCCCCGTTCGACCCACGACGCGGTCGTCATCGGCCGGACCGTCTACGCCGTCGGCGGCTGGGACATGAAGGGTGCCACCGAAGAGTCCGAGTTCCTCGACCACGTCGCCGCCTTCGACCTGGACCACCCGGATGCGGGCTGGAAGAAGATCCCCCAGCCGTTCAAGCGCCGGGCCCTCTCGGTCGCCGGCCATGACGGGAAGCTCTACGTCCTGGGCGGCCTGGTCGGCGGCGGCATGACCGTCGACCGGGGCGTCGACGTGTTCGACCCCGCCTCCGGGGCCTGGTCGAAGGGCCCGGACCTGCCGGGGGGCGGCCGGACCGAAGGCTTCGGCACCTCGGCCTTCGAAGTCGCGGGCCGGATCTACTACAGCGGCGCCTCGGGCCGGATCTTCCGCCTGAGCGACGCGGGCGACGCCTGGGAGGCCGTCGGCTCGTGGGCCCTGCCCCGGCTGACGCATCGCCTGCTGCCGGGCCTGGGCGATTCCATCATCGCCGTCGGCGGCAACGCCCGCGGCGCGGCCCAGACCCCCAGCATCGAGGCCGTCCACGTCGCCGCCCCGCGGCCGACGACCACCGCCGCCCGCTGAGCCACGGCTCGCGGATCGGTCCCGAAAACCCGCGCCGGCCTCGACCGTCCCCGACGGTCGAGGCCGGCGTCGTTTCGCCCGCTTCGCCCCGCCGCCGAGTCGCATTGACTCCGCGGTCTCTGTTACTAAAATCATTTCATGTCGGCGTGGGACGAGGAGGACGCTCACCCTTCCGAACGACCCCCGTTCACGCAGGGGCTCGGATCCAGCTGGCGATCCGCGGCCTCGTTCGCGTGTATGATGGTTGCCGCCGGCGCGAAGGCCGATGTCGATCTTCGCAGGGGAAGACGCCCGCCCGTCCCGCGGGCTCGTCCATCGCCCACGGTCGCGGAGCGAAACCTCGTGAGCCATTCCCAGGTTGATGGGTCCCGTCACGTCCAGGACGACGACGGCGAGTCGCTGGAAGGCCCGATCGGGCGCTGGATCGACCATGCGGCCCATTACCTCCCCTCGCAAGGGCCGATCACCGTCTTCGTCCACCACAACACGCTCCACGCCTTCGAGGACCTGCCGTTCGAACGGGCCGTCATCGAGGCGAACGAGCTGTACGGGGCCGAGCCCTATCTCCGCGAGGAGGACTATCGCGCCGAGCTGGCCCGCGGGCGGATCACCCGGGAGGACCTGTCCTGGGCGCTGCTGGAGACGCTGGGGGACGAGTCGGACCGGCTCATCGGCTTCATGGGGACCCGGCACCACCTCCGGCTGGCGATGCTGGAGCATCCCCTGCGCCTGGGGACCGACGCCGAGCTGCACTGGGTCGTGGCCGAGACCGACGCCCTGCGGCATTTCCGCGCCGAGACCCCGCCGGAAGTCCGCCGCCGCCTGATCGACCAGACCCGGCGCTGGATCATGCGGGAATACGCCGGCGGCCGGAAGGCCGTCGAGAAGTCGGGCCGCGACGTCGTCGACGTCCTCCTGGCCTCGCGGGAATTCCGAGGCGCCGAGGTCGAGCGCTGGGCCGATTCGACGTGGGAGGCGTTCACGCTGACCCTGCTGTGGCGGATCTGCCACAACGGGGCCCACGGCGTCCCCCGGGCCGGCGACCCGCCCCGCCAGCCGACCCGGCATCGCGACGCCCTGCTCGCGGCGTCGGGCGTCGACGCGGACCTGCCGGTCCACGAGGTCCTGATCCGATTCACGTCCGCCTTCCTCGACCAGGGATTCGCGGCGTGGTCGCTCCCGAGCCGGGACGAGGGCTTCTTCCGCGCGTTCGTCGAACTCTACAAGGATGCGGGGCCCGTCGCCGAGTGGCTGGCCCCGCTGCCGGAGGAGCTTCGGCGGATCGAGGCATCCGGCGAGGGCCCGATCGAGTCGATCGCGTGGTCGTTGCGCGAGCTGGGCGTCCCGGAGGCCGAGTCCCCCGAGTTCATCCGGCGGACGCTGCTGGCCCTGAGGGGCTGGGCGGGGATCGTCCGGCAGATGGAGACCAACGCGGAGTGGGCGGCCAGGCCGGCCCCCGCCGGGACCCTCGCCGGGTTCCTGGCGGTGCGCCTGGTCCTGGAGCGCCTGGCCCTGGCGTGGTCCGCGGCCGAGTTCCTGGGCCGTCCGCTCCCGCTGCGGGACCTTCGGCGGGCCCTGTCGCACGACCGGCCGCACCCGCCTCGGATCAGCGTGGAGCGGCGGGCGTTCCTCGTCTTCCAACTGGCGCAGGTGCGCGGCTGGAGCCCGACGGACCTGGCGCGGCAGTCGAAGGTCGACTGGTCCCGATTGGTCGCCGAGATCGAGTCGTTCGACGATCCGGAGCGGCGTCGGGTGTATCAACTGGCGTACGAGCGGCGTTACCAGGCCCAGGCGGCGCGGGCGCTGCTCGCGCACCGGCCGCAACCCCCGCCGACCGCCCAGAGGCCGCCGCCGTTCCAGATGATCGCCTGCATCGACGAGCGCGAGGAGTCGTTCCGCCGCCACCTGGAGGAGGTGGAGCCTCGCTGCGAGACCTTCGGCATGGCCGGGTTCTTCGGAGTCGCGATGTACTATCGCGGCGTGGCCGAGGCCCAGTTCCGACCGCTCTGCCCGGTGAACGTCAAGCCGCGGGTCTTCGTCCGCGAGGAGGCGATCCGCTCGCTCAGCGGAGCGAGTCGGCTCCAGCGGTCCGTGCGGAGGGGGCTGGGGATCCTGGCGCACCGGGTCCACATGGGCTCGCGGACGTTCCTGGGGGGCGTGCTGACCGGGCTGGTCGGCTCGCTGGCGACGGCCCCGCTGATCGCCCGCGTCCTCCTGCCCCGGAACACGGCGAGGCTCCGCGGCTTCTGGCGCTTCGCGATCACGCCGCCGCTGACCAACCTGCGGCTGGAGCGCGGCAAGCGGGAGCCGGGGCCGGAGAACGGCCGCCTGGGCTTCACCGTGGCCGAGATGGCCGACGTCGTGGGGAACGGCCTGCGGGCGATCGGCCTGACCGATCCGGCCCGGTTCGCCCCGCTGGTGGTGGTGCTCGGCCACGGGTCGTCGAGCCTGAACAACCCCCAGAAGGCGGCCTACGACTGCGGGGCGTGCGGCGGCTCGCAGGGGGGGCCGAACGCCCGCGGCTTCGCCCAGATGGCCAACGACCCTCGCATCCGCGCCGCGCTGGAGCCCCGGGGCCTGACGATCCCCGAGGAGACCTACTTCGTCGGCGGCTGTCACAACACCTGCGACGACGGAGTGAGCTACTTCGACCTGGACCGGCTGCCGGCCTCGCACGAGGAGTCCTTCGAGAAGGCCGCGGCGGCGCTGGACGCCGCCCGCCGGCGCAACGCCCACGAGCGCTGCCGGCGGTTCATGTCGGCCCCGCTCTCGCTCTCATTCGACGAGGCGCTGCGGCACGTCGAGGGGCGGGCCGAGGACCTGTCGCAGACGCGGCCCGAGTGCGGCCACGCCACCAACGCCCTCGCCTTCGTGGGCCGGCGGTCGCGGACCCGCGGCCTTTTCCTCGATCGCCGCTGCTTCCTGACCTCCTACGACGCGGCCCAGGACGACGAGGCGGGGACGATCCTGACGGGCCTGCTGGGCGCGGTGTTCCCGGTCTGCGGCGGGATCAACCTGGAGTATTACTTCTCGCGCGTCGACCCGTCGGGGTACGGCTGCGGGACCAAGCTGCCGCACAACATCACGTCGCTGCTGGGCGTGATGGACGGCCCCCTGAGCGACCTGCGCCCCGGCCTGCCGTGGCAGATGGTCGAGATCCACGAGCCGATCCGGATCCTGATCGTCGTGGAGACGACGCCCGAGCGGCTCGCCCGCGTCCTGGAGGCGAACGCGAACATGATGCGGCTGGTCCGGAACGGTTGGGTCCGGGTCGCGACGCTCGACCCCGAGGCCGCGATCTTCCACGAATTCCGCGGCGACGGCTTCGAGCGATTCGACGGCCCGGCGCCCGACCTGCCGGAGGCCGCCTCGTCGCTCGACTGGTATCGCGGCTGGCGCGACCACCTGGGCTTCGCGTCGATCGTCCCGACTCCCCCCGCGGGCCAGGAGCCCCGACCGTGAACGAATGGGTCCCTCGCGTCCTCGGGCTGGGGGCGGTCGGCGCGCCGCTGCTGCTCCTCTCGGCCTTCGGCCTCTCCGCGTTCTTCACGCGCAAGCTGGGCGAGAAGGCCATGGCCCGCTGGACGGCCGGCTGCGTGTCGTTCGGCCTGCTGTCGGTCCTCGGCATGCTCGCGATGATGCTCGGGACGGGCCAGCGCGAGGTCGAGGTGGAGGTGGGGGATTGGGTCTCGCTGCCGGCCGAGGGCTTCCACTTCCGGGTCAAGTTCCTGTTCGACCGGCTGTCGGTGCCGTTCGCGGCCCTGACGTTCCTGCTGGTGGGCGTGACCGGGGCGTTCGCGAACCGCTACCTCCATCGCGAGCCGGGCTACCGCCGGTTCTTCCTGTACTACGCGGTCTTCCTGCTGGGGATGGTCGTCGCGGCCCTGGCGGGGACGATCGAGACGCTGTTCATCGGCTGGGAGCTGGTGGGATTGGCCTCGGCGTTGCTGGTCGCCTTCTTCCACGAGCGGCCCGCGCCGGTGGTCAACGCCCAGCGGATCTGGACGGTCTACCGGATCTCCGACGCCGCGTTCCTGATCGCCGCGCTGACGCTCCACCACATCTCGGGGGCCGGCGACTTCGCGGCGCTGACCGGGTCGGGCCCGTGGCCGAACTCGGAGGGGTCGTTCGCGCCGGGCCAGGCGCTGGGGGTCGGGATGCTGCTCCTGCTGGCGGCCGCGGGCGATGGAGGGGCCGACCCCTTCGAGCGCCGTGTTCTACGGGGCCCTGTCGGTCCACCTGGGGGCCTACCTCCTTTTGCGGGCCGGCCCGATCCTGGACGCCTCGCCGATCCTCTGCGGGATGGTGGTCCTGGCGGGGGCGGCCTCGGCCGCGTTCGGCGTGATGGCGGGGCGCGTCCAGACGGACGTGAAGACGGCCCTGGCCTATGCGTCGCTGACGCAGGTGGGGGTCATCACGGCGGAGATCGGCCTGGGCTTCCGCTACCTGCCGCTGATCCACATCATCGGCCACGCCTGCCAGCGTACGCTGCAACTGCTGAGGTCGCCGTCGCTGCTCTACGACTATCGGGCGCTGGAGGATGCGCTCGGCGGGCCGATCCCGCACGCCCCGGGGATGATCGAGCGGCGGCTCTCGCCCGAGGCGCGGCGGCGGATCTACCGGGTCGGGCTGGACCGGGCGCGGCTCGACGCGGCCCTCGACCGCTACGTCGCGCGGCCGTTCGTCCGGGCCTTCCGCTGGTGCGATCGGATGGAGCGCCGCTGGACCGATTTCCTGGGCGGGCGTCGCGGCCGGCCCCATGAACACGAGCCGCGCCGCCGCCGCGAGCGGTCCGCGGCGCCGGCCGCCCCGAAGGCGGAGGAGACCAACCCATGACCCCCCTCCGTCTCCCCTGGCTGGAGTTGGCGATCCTGACGCCGGCGGTCGGGTCCCTCTGGGTGCGGTTCCGTCGCGAGCCGGCCGAGGCGCGCCGCCATGCGTTGGCGTTCTGCGCGCTGACGCTGTTGCTGACGATCGGCGGCTGGGCCGACTTCATCGCGCTCGGGGCGGGCCAGGCCGACGACGCCCGGGGGCCGCTCTCCGCCATCGCCGGCCGGCCCCTGTTCCGGATCGACGACCTGAATGCGCCGCTGTTGCCGATGGGGGCGCTGATCTACATCCTCACGATCCTGGCGACCCTCCGGGCCAAGATCCGCGAGTTCTCGCTGTCGCGGGCCCTGATCACGGAGTCGATCCTCCTGGCCACCTTCGCCTCCGCGACCCCCCGGGGGGCGGTCGCGATGATGATCCTCTCGATCGTCCCGCGCTGGCACGAGCTATGGCGAAACGGCCAGTCGAGCCGCGTCTACCTGGCGCACATGGGGCTGTTCGCGGCGCTCCTGATCCTGGGAGAGTCGGGGGTTTCGCGGGCGGCGTCGCCCGGGGAGCAGCCGCTCTGGGCGATCCTGACGCTGACGCTGGCGATGCTCCTGCGCTCGGGCGTGATCCCCTTGCACTGCTGGATGACCGACCTGTTCGAACACGCCTCCTTCGGCACCGCACTGCTGTTCGTCGCGCCGATGACCGGGGCGTTCGGTGTGGCGCGCCTCGTCGCGCCGGTGGCGCCCGAATGGGCGCTCAAGATCATCTCGGTGATGTCGCTGGCGACGGCCATCTACGCCGCCGGCATGGCCCTGGTGCAACGGGACGCGCGGCGGTTCTTCTGCTACATCTTCCTCAGCCACTCGTCCCTGGTGCTGGTGGGGATCGAGACCGCCACGCCCATCGGCCTGACGGGGTCGCTGAGCCTCTGGCTGTCGGTCTCGCTCGCGTTGACGGGCTTCGGGCTGGTCCTGCGGTGCATCGAGGCGAGGGTGGGGCGGGTGCCCCTGTCGGAATACCTCGGCCTGTACGAGCAGGTCCCGATGCTCGCCGGCCTGTTCCTGCTGACCGGCCTGGCGAGCGCGGGATTCCCCGGGACGGCCGGATTCATCAGCATCGAGATGATCGTCGAGGCGGCCATGGAAGCCGTCCCCGTCGTGGGGCCGTTGATCGTGATCGTGACGGCCCTCAACGGCCTCGCGGTGACGTCGGCCTACTTCCGAATCTTCGCCGGCAGGCCCCGGCCGTCCTCGATCGACCTCCAGGTCCGCCGGCCGGAGCGGATCGCCGTCATGATCACGACCATCCTCATCATCGGCGGCGGCCTGTTCCCGCAATGGGGGGTCGAGAATCGCTATCGCGCGGCCCTCGGGATCCTGGGCTCGCGCTCCGGCGGCGATGCGGCGCAGGGAGTCCGCCCGGCGCGGATGCACGCGCCGGGCTCTGAGGCCCGGTGATCCGCCGAGGTTACGCCGGCCGACGCGCGGCCTTCCCGCCCGGCTTCAGTCCCGTGGCGATCTCGCGGGCCAGGCTGGCAAGTTCCTCGGGTCGCTGGGGGGCGGTGGCGAGGTTCACCATCTCGGCCGACTGCGCGTCGATCGGCGCGGTCGGCATGCAGACGTGCTGGGTCCGCACGTCGTACGCGCCGAACAGGACCTCCACGTCCGGGTTCGCCCCCCCCTCCTTGATCTCCTGGCGCAGCGCGAAGGACGTGTGGGCCGCGTTCAGGCAGACCGCCGTCTCGATCAGGGCGTCCTGGTAGCCGGGCTGGCGCTGGGCGTCCGGGCCCCAGACCTCGCGGATCATGTTGTCCGACTCGCGGACCGCCACGAAGATCCGCTGGAAGATCAGGCGCAGGTTGGGGGAGTACGACTTCGACCAGAAGCGCCCCGGGTTCAGGTAGGCGTCGACCGCCCCCTTGACCGCCCCGCAATTCGTGTGGCCCAGCACCACGATCAGGCGGACGCTGTCCTTCAGCGCGTTCAGGGTGAAATCGATGCTCCCCTGCACCACGTCGCTCAGGACGTTCCCCGCGTTGCGGACCACGAACAGGTCATTGAAGCCCTGGCCGAACAGCATCTCCGTCGGCACCCGGGCGTCCGAACATCCCACCACGACGGCGAACGGCTTCTGGGTCGGGAATTCGTGGACGTCCACGGAAAGGATCGAGTTCAGGCCGCATCGGACCACGAACTCCTTGTCCTCGCCCTCCGCGGCGCAGCGGCACGACTTGATCCAGTCGGCGAACTTGCGGTTCCCCTCGATCAAGGCGCGTCGGGCGTCTTCGCTCGTGGCCGGCTGCGGCTCGACGTTGCTGCGCTGCGGGTCGAACCGGAACGTGTAATCGATCATCGGAAACTCCAGGGCCGGACGGTCGCACCCTCCCCGCAGACCCGGTCGTCGGGGCTGAGAGCCCCATCATCGCGGCCCGAAGACGGCGGGCCAAGGCGAGAAAATATGGAAATTTTCTCACTCATTCGGCGGCGCGCCGGGCGGGCTTCACTCGCGGGTCGCGAGGACGACCCTCGGGTGTCCCTGCAAGTCGCGCACCGTGGCGGAGAATCGGAGGCCCGGGGTCGATTCGATGATCGCGGCGACCTCGGCGTCCTGCGAGAACCCGATCTCCAAGATCAGGCGACCGCCCGACTTGAGGAGGGGCGGGGCCTGGGCCGCGATCCGACGGTAGGCGTCCAGGCCGTCGACGCCGCCGTCGAGGGCGAGCCGGGGTTCGAAGTCTCGGACGCCGGGATCGAGCGCCTCGACCTCGGCCGTGGCGATGTAGGGTGGGTTGGAAACGATCACGTCGACCGCCGGGCGACCGGCGAGCGGGGCCAGGAGATCGCCCTCTAGGAACTCGATCCGGTCCGCGACGGCGTGCCGCGCGGCGTTCCGTCGGGCGACGTCGAGGGCGTCGGCGGGGGCGTCGATCGCGGCGAACCGCGCCCCGGGCTTGTGCTTCGCGCAGGCGACGGCGATGCAGCCCGAGCCGGTCCCCACGTCGATCGCCGTCGGCCCCTCGATCTCCTTGACGGCGGCGAGGAACTCCATGACGACGAACTCGGTCTCCGGCCGGGGGATCAGCACGGCCGGGGTTACGTCGAAGCGGAGCGAGTAGAACTCCTTCCGCCCGACCAGGTAGGCGACCGGGGTCCCCTCGGAGCGACGACGGACGAGGTCGCGATACTCGCCCCGCGCCCGCTCGCCGACCACGTCTTCGTAATGGGTGTAGAGCTGGACCCGCTCGTATCCCAGGACGTGCGCCAGCATGACCTCGGCGTCGAGGCGGGGGCTGTCGGAGCCCTTCTTCTTGAAGAACTCGGCGGTCCAGGCGAGGAGGCGGCCGATGGTCCAGGGCTCTTCGGGGGGCATGGCGCGCCTCGCTCCGTGAGGGTCGGTCCGGTCAGAGGTCGCCCAGCTGCTCGCGGCGGTCGTGGTCGACCAGCGCCTTGAGCAGGTCGCCCATGCCGCCCTGGATCACGCGGTCCAGGTTGTACATCGTCAGGCCGATCCGGTGGTCGGTGACGCGGTTCTGCGGGAAGTTGTAGGTCCGGATGCGCTGCGAGCGGTCGCCCGAGCCGATCAGGGTCCGCCGCGCCTGGTCGCGTTCGGAGCGGGTCTTCTCCTGGAGCTGCTCGTAGATCCTGGAGCGGAGGACGCGGAAGGCCTTGGCCTTGTTCTTGTGCTGGCTGCGCTCGTCGCGGCAGTTGACGACGATGCCGGTGGGGAGGTGCGTGAGCCGGACGCCGCTCTCGACCTTGTTCTGGTGCTGGCCGCCGGGGCCGCCCGAGCACATCAGGTCGATCCGGACGTCCTCCGGCCTGATGTCGATCTCGACATCCTCGGGCTCCGGGAGCGCGGCGACGGTCGCGGCCGAGGTGTGGATGCGGCCCTGGGTCTCGGTCTGGGGGACGCGCTGGACGCGGTGGCCGCCGCTCTCGAACTGGAGGAGCCGATAGGCGCCCTCGCCGGCGACGCTGAACGAGACCTCGCGGAAGCCCCCCAGCTCGGTCGCCTCCATGTCGATCAGCTCGAACTTCCAGCCCATCGACTCGGCGAACCGGCGGTACATCTCGTAAAGGTCTCGCGCGAACAGCGCGGCCTCGTCGCCCCCCGTGCCGGCGCGGATCTCCATGATGAGGGCGGCGTGGTCGGCCCCGGCTTCGCGGTCGTACAGCAGGTTGCGGAGGGCCTCGGCGTCGGCCTCGCGGCGTTCCTTGAGGGCGGCCAACTCGCCCTCGGCGTACGACCGCATCTCCGGATCGTCCTCGCAGTCGACGAGGGTCTCGGCCTCGTCGATCTGGTGGCCGAGTTCGAGATAGCGGCCGTAGAGGGTCGCCACCTTGGCGACCTTCCCGCGCTCGCGGGCGAGGGCCGTGACGCGCGCGGAATCGGCGGTGACGGCCGGGTCGAGCAGGGCCTGCTCGATCTCCAGGAAGCGTCGGTAGTCCGCTTGCAGCTTCTCGAACACGGGCGAGTGGCCCTAAGGGGGGAGGACCCGAAATCGTCGCCGCCCCGGGTGGCGGGGACGATCCAAGCGAAACGGCCCGACGACGCCGGGATGTCCGGGCCGCGGGCCGTGGCGCGATCGTCGGGGCGAGGGGCTAGGCCTTGGCGGGCTCGGCGGCCTTCTTCGCCTTGCCGTAGGTCCCCTGGAACTTCTTGTTGAACTTGTCGACCCGGCCGGCCGCGTCCACGAACTTCACCGAGCCGGTGAAGAACGGGTGGCACTTCGAGCAGACTTCGACCACGATCTTGGGCTTGGTGCTGCGGGTCTGGAACGAGTTGCCGCAGCCGCAGGTGACCGTCGACTCGACGTACTTGGGGTGGATGGAGTCTTTCATCGCCGTCCGTCTTTTCTCGATGGCTCGGTAAGAAGAGAGGCCGCGCCCGTTCTCCCAGACGCGGCCCAAGTCGTCATTGTATCACAACGGCGGAGTGGGGCCCAAGGTCACTTCGAGCCGCCTAGACGGGCGACCACTTCCTTCTCCACTTCGTCGTAGGTGAACTGATTGTTCGGGTCGTCCATCGTGAACCGCTTCACCTCCTTGCCGTCGGGCCCGTAGAGGAAGACGGCCGGGATGGCGCTGATGTCGAGCTTCTCGAACCCCACGCCGAACTCCTCCTTCAGGAGGACGTTGGTGAAGTTCGCGCGCTTCTCGCGGAGGAACTTCTCGGCGTCGGCGAGGGCCTTGGAATCCTCGACGTCGTCGAGCGACAGCGAGACCACGACCAGGCCCTTCGCGGCGTACTTGGCGTGCATCTCGACGAGGTGGGGGAAGTTCTCCTTGCAGGGGCCGCAGGTGGTGGCCCAGGCGTCGACGATGGTGAACTTGGCCCCCTCGGGGGGCGAGGCCAGGTGCTTCTGGAACTCGGCCCAGGTGAGCGACTTGAGGGCGACGGGCTCGTCGCCGCGGCCGACGCAGGCGAGGTAGGCGACCAGGCCGGCCGTCAGGAGGGCGGTCTTGCGGATCATGGCCTTCGGGTCCTCGGCGGGCGGTGGGGCGGGGCGGAAGCGAATCGGGCCGCCGGAGGATCAGTCCGGCGGCCCGAGCGGGTTCGGCGGCGAGTCGCGCCCGGCGACGGCCGGGCGTCGGGCTCACTTGTTGTAGGGGATGCCGCAGCCCTGGGCGCGGGTTTCGGCGACGGCCGGGGCCTTGCCGGCCAGCACGGCGTCGACGGCGTCCTTGACGTAGTGCTTGGTGACCTTCTCTTCCTTGCCGTTGTCGTCGAAGGCGCCGAGATAGGCGACCTTGCGGTCCTTGTCCAGCACGACGAACGTCGGCGTGGCGACCGCGCCGTAGGCCTTGCCGATGGTCTGGCTCTCGTCGTGGCCGTAGACGTAGTTGATCTTGCCGTCGTTCTTGTCGCCGATCCGCTTCTTGATGGCCGGGAGCTTGTCGCCCTCGCGGCTGTCGACGCAGACGCCGACGACGCGGACGCCCTTGTCCTTGTACTCGCTGGTGAACTCGTTCAGGCGGTCTTCGACGGCCACGACGGCCGGGCAGTGGTTGGCCAGGAAGACGACGACGACCACGTCGTCCTTGATGTCGGACAGCGTGAGGCTGGCCTGCTCGCCGTTGGGGGCGACCGCCGGGATGCCCGAGAAGTCCGGGGCCTTGTCGCCGGGGCTCAGGACCTTGTTGAACTCGCCGGCGAACGCCGGGGCGGACAGGGCGACGGCGACCATGCTCAGGAGGACTTTCCGCATCGATGCTGACTCCGTCTGGGGTGTGAGGTCTGGGCGAGGGCGTCGACGAAGGCCCCGGCCCGCAGGCGAATCACCGATCGGTCGAAGGGAGGGATCGCCGGCGGCGAGCCCCCGAACATTCAGCTTCTCTGAGAGAGCGTTGAAGCCGGTCTCCGCGGCCCATCGAACCGCGCCATTCGGGACGGCCCCGAAGGGCCGTCGCATCGTTCCCGCCGTCGCATCCGGACGGCGATCGACCGATTATAAGACCCCGATAGGGACAGTCAACAACCCGACGGAGGGGCGGGACCCGGGAGGGGCGGCGCCCGGCCCGCGCTCAGCGTCGCCGTGCGGCCCAGGCGGCGGCGTTGCCGATGGCGTGCCGCATGGTGGGATGGAACAGGACGGGATAGGAATCCGATCCGGTGCGGAGGTAGACGACGCGACCCTTGCCCACGGTCCACGTCATGCCGCTGCGGACGGTCTCGCCGCGCTCCCAGGAGGAGACGAAGACGACGGTCTCGGGTTCGGGGACGGCGAAGGGCTCGGAGAACATGTCGGTCTTGGGGATCGTGAACGGGGACACGCCGGCGGCGATGGGGTGTTCGGGGGCCTTGACGGCGATGAACTCCGGGCGGCCGTCCTCGCGCCAGCTCCCGGGCTCGCACGGCATGCTGTCCATCAGCAGCCGGAACGGCTTGCTGCCGCACGAGGCGTACAGGGCGACCAGGCCCATCCGGCCGTCGCGGACGCGCGCGGCCACGGCCTGGGCGCGGTCGTCCGGGACCTCGTCGTGGCGGGCTCGCCCCCACCAGAGCAGGACGTCGGTCCGGTCGAGCGCCTCGTCGCCCAGCCCCGCGGCGTCGTCGTCCAGGCACCCCCGCGAGACGACGAGGTCGGGCCGCCGGGACAGGCCGTCGGCCAGGGCGGCGTCGACGCCGTCGGGGTAGGCCGAGGAGATCGCCCCCCCCTCGCACCAGATCCGGACTCGCACCGCCCCCGCCGATTGGCCCAGGGCCGACGCCCCGTGGCAGGCCGCGGCGAATCCGACGAGCGGGACGAGGGCACGCACGATCGACCTGAGATGGTTTTTCAAAAGAGGGCCTCCTGGAGCGCGGGGTCCAGGTCTTTGTTTCGGGCGGCGGGGTGGGGCGGGGGAGATTCGGCGGAGTGGACGAAACCGGGCTTCAACAAAGATCGTACAGCCCGTTCGGCGCAAGCACAACCGAATCCCACCGAGCGCCCGCGATTTCCCGCGACGCGCGGCTTCCGAACCGGTCCGATCCGGGTTGTGCGATCCGGCCCCTTGCTGTACAAGGCCATCGCCGCGATGCGCGAGGCCGATCCCCCGGGCGTTGGACTTCAGGCCGGGGCGGCCTATCAGGGACGAAGAACCACTCGCAAGAGCCGGGCACGGCGGGAGGCCGAGGTGGCGTACGACAAGAAGCAGGCGACGGAGGAGTTCGGCCGCTGGAGCGAGAGCTACGACCGCTGCGTCCTGCAATGGCTGCTGTTCGGCCCCTCGCACCGGGCCCTGATCCGCCGGATCGACGACGTCGCCGGCGACCGGCCGATCTCGATCCTGGACGTCGGCTGCGGGACGGGGGTCTTCGCGGCGAGGGTGCGCGAGGCCCTGCCGGGCTCGCGGGTCTTCGGCGTCGACCTGGTCTCGGACATGCTGGCCCAGGGGGCGAGGCGCTGGGAGGCCCTGGCCGATTCCGTCCACCCGGTCCAGGGGGACAGCGAGCGGCTGCCGTTCGCGGACGGGTCGTTCGACTTCGTCACCTGCGCCAACAGCTTCCACCACTACCCCGACCAGGAGGCGGCGGTGGCCGAGATGCACCGCGTCCTGAAGCCCGGCGGCCGGCTGCTACTGATCGACGGCTATCGCGACGCCCCCTGGGGCTGGTTCATCTACGACGTGTGCGTGACCTACCGCGAGGGGAACGTCCATCACGCCTCGGCGCGGCGCTTCCGCGAGATCCTCGCCCGCGCGGGGTTCCAGGCGGTCGCCCAGAAGGTCCACCGCGGGCCCGCCCCGTTCATCCTGAACGAGGCGATCGCCGCCGAACCGGCCCCGATCTATCCCGGGCCCCACTTCAACCTGTCGAACAGCATCCTGGGCCGGGTCGAGGCGCCGGGCGGCCGTCGCGCCGGGTCCTGAACGGCCCGGCGGCTTTGCGGGCCAGACCGGTTTAGGACGCCATGCGAGCCCGCCGGGGCGAGAAACGGCGGGCTCGCGGTCGTGTTGGGACGGGGGCGGGCGACGGATGTCCCCTGTCGGCCGGGGCCGCGCGCTGGTATATCTGCTCGTTTCCCTCTTCGAACGACGGCCCAGCTCGACGCCCCCGATGGACCTCCGCGCGCCGGTCGCGCGGGGATCGGGCCCGTCGCGCGGCGGCCCGAGAGGCGGAAGGCGGAGCAGCATCGTGCATCGCGTCGAGACCGATCGGCAGGAATGGGAGCGGGCGCTCGGCGAGCTGGCCGTGGGCGTCGCCGCGACGCCCGGCGAGGGCCGGCCGCGGCTCGTGGGCCCGGCCTCGGCACCCCCGCCCGGGGCCGCCTTCATCCCTCCCTGCCCCCTCGAACTCCTCGGCGACGCCTCGTTCCGCCGCCTCCACGGCGTCCGCTACGCCTGCCTCGCCGGCGCGATGGCCAACGGCATCGCTTCGGTGGAACTGGTCGAGGCCATGGGCCGGGCGGGCATGCTCGGGATTTTCGGGGCGGCCGGGCTCGCCGTCGACGCCGTCGAGCGGGCCGTGGATCGCGTGCAGAGCGGTTTGGGCGACAAATCGCCCTACGGATTCAACCTCATCCACAGCCCGCAGGAACCGGCGATCGAGTCGGCCGTGGTCGACCTGTATCTGCGGCGAGGGGTGCGGCTGGTGGAGGCGTCGGCGTTTCTGAAGCTGACGCCGTCGGTGGTCCGTTATCGCGTGGCCGGCATCCACCGCGACGAGCGTGGGCGGGTCGTGACCCCGAACCGGGTCATCGCCAAGGCGTCGCGCGTGGAGGTGGCGTCGCGGTTCCTCGCCCCTCCCCCTGAGAAGATGCTGCGGGAACTCGTCGAGCAAGGGGCGGTCACGGCCGACCAGGCCGCGATGGCCGCCACGATCCCCATGGCCGAAGACCTCACCGCCGAGGCCGACTCCGGGGGCCACACCGACAACCAGCCCCTGGTCGTCCTCCTCCCCACGTTCCTCGCCCTCCGCGATCGGATCGCGGCCGAGAACGGCTACGACCGCCCGTTGCGCGTGGGCGCGGCCGGGGGGATCTCGACGCCCTGGGCTGCGGCCGGGGCGCTGGCGATGGGGGCGGGCTACCTCGTCACCGGGTCGGTCAACCAGGCGTGCGTGGAGGCGGGCACGTCCGACGCGGTCCGAGCCATGCTGGCCAAGGCCCAGCAGGCGGACGTCGCCATGGCCCCCGCCGCCGACATGTTCGAGATGGGCGTGAAGGTCCAGGTGCTCAAGCGCGGGACCATGTTCGCCATGCGGGCGGCCAAGCTGTACGAATACTACCGGGCCTACGACCGGATCGAGTCGATCCCCGAGGCCGACCGCGCGACGTTGGAAAAGACCATCTTCCGCATCCCGCTCGCCGAGGTCTGGGAGCAGACCCGGGCCTTTTTCCAGCGTCGGGACCCCTCCCAGATCGCCCGAGCCGAGGTTGATCCCAAGCTGAAGATGGCCTTGGTGTTCCGGTGGTATCTCGGCCAGGCGTCGCGATGGGCGAACGTCGGCGAGCCGACGCGGACGGTCGACTACCAGGTCTGGTGCGGCCCGGCGATGGCCGCGTTCAACGACTGGGCGCGCGGGTCTTTCCTGGAGGTCCCCGAGGCCCGCCGCGCGGCCGACGTCGCCCTGAACATCCTCTACAACGCGGCCGTGCTCCTCCGGGCGCGGACGGCCGCCATGCAGGGGGTGGCCCTCCCCGACGGCGTCCCCGCGCTCGCCCCCCTGGCCCGTGAAGAGATTGAGAAGCGGGGGGCGAAACCTTAACATGGATGGCCGACCCCCACGCCGCCCGACCGCCCATTCGACCCAGAATCCCCACCCGGCCCGCATCGACGCTCGAAAGGGAAGTGACTTGAATCAGGCCGATTCACCGCCGTCCGTCCCGGTGGCCGTCGTCGGGATGGGCTGCCTGTTCCCCAAGGCCGAGGACCTGGGGCGCTTCTGGTCCAACATCCGCGAGCGGCTGGACGCGATCACCGAGGTCCCCTCGACCCACTGGCGGCCCGAGGACTACTACGACGCCGACCCCAAGGCCCCCGACCGGACCTACGCCCGCCGCGGCGGCTTCCTGACCCCCGTCGACTTCCCCCTGCTCGACTTCGGCATCGCCCCCAACGCCGTCGAGGCGACCGACACCACCCAGCTCCTGGGCCTGCTGGTGGCGCGTCGGGCGCTGGAGGACGCCGGTTACGGACCGGGGGGGCGCGACTTCGCCCGCGACCGGACGAGCGTGATCCTGGGCGTCACCGGGACGCTGGAGCTGGTGATCCCCCTGGCCACCCGATTGGGCCACCCGGCCTGGCGCAAGGCGCTGGCCGAGGCGGGGGTCGACCGCGACACGGCCGAGGACGTGGTGCGGCGGATCGCCGGCTCGTACGTCGGCTGGCAGGAGGCGTCGTTCCCGGGCCTGCTGGGGAACGTGGCGGCCGGGCGGATCGCCAACAAGCTCGACCTGGGGGGGACCAACTGCGTCGTCGACGCCGCCTGCGGCAGCTCGCTGGGCGCGGTCAACCTCGCCCTGCACGAGCTGGCCTCCGGCCGCTGCGACGTGGCGCTCACCGGCGGGCTCGACACGTTCAACGACATCTTTATGTATATGTGCTTCAGCAAGACCCCCGCGCTGTCGCCGACGGGCGACGCCCGGCCGTTCTCGGCCGACGGGGACGGGACGATCCTGGGCGAGGGCCTGGGGCTCCTGGTGCTGAAGCGGCTGGCCGACGCCGAGCGCGACGGCGACCGGATCTACGCCGTCGTCAAGGGGATGGGGACGTCCAGCGACGGCGGCGGCCAGGCGGTGTACGCCCCCAAGGCGTCGGGCCAGGTCAAGGCCCTGCGGCGGGCCTATGAGCACGCCGGCGTCGACCCGAAGACGGTCGGGCTGGTCGAGGCCCACGGCACCGGCACGAGGGTCGGCGACGGCATCGAGGTCGAGGCGCTGGAGGAGGTCTACCGCGCCGCAGGTGCGGGGCCGCGGTCGGTCGCGCTGGGCTCGGTGAAGTCGCAGATCGGCCACACCAAGGCGGCGGCCGGCGCGGCGGGGCTGGTGAAGGCGGCCCTGGCCCTGCACCACAAGGTGCTGCCGCCGACGATCAAGGTCGACCGCCCGCTCGACCGCCTGGCGGCCGAGGACTCGCCGTTCTACGTCGCGACCGAGAATCGGCCCTGGCTGGCCGGCGACGCCCCCCGGCGCGCGGCGGTCTCGGCGTTCGGCTTCGGCGGCAGCAACTTCCACTGCGTGCTCGAAGAAGCTCGCCCCGACCGCCCGGCGATCGACTGGGGCGGCGACGTTCAGGTCCTCGCCTATGCGGCCGACGACCCGAAGGCCCTCGCCGCGGCGCTCCCCTCGTGGACCGCAACGACGGCCTGGTCCGACGTCCGCGCCGAGGGTGCCCGCTCGCGCGCCGCGTTTCGGGCGGGCCGCTCGCACCGGCTGCTGATCGTCGCCCGCCGCGGGGACGACCCCGCGGCGCTGATCGCCGAGGCGAGGGGCGAGGGCAAGCCCGGCTCGAAGCGGGTCTTCCGGGGCCGCGGCGGGCCGGCCGGCAAGCTCGCGTACCTGTTCCCGGGCCAGGGCTCGCAGTACGTCGGGATGGGCCGCGACCTGGCCTGTCGCTTCCCGAAGATGCTCGCCGCGCTGGAGTTGGCCGGTCGCGAGACGGCGGACCGAATCTACCCCGCTCCGACCTTCTCCGACGAGCGCCGTCGCCTGGATGACGAGGCGTTGCGCGACACCCGTCGCGCCCAGCCGGCGATCGGGGCGATCTCGCTGGGGTTGCTGGGGATCCTGGAGGACTTCGGCGTCCGGCCCGACATGGCCGCGGGCCACAGCTTCGGCGAGCTGTCCGCGCTGCATGCCTGCGGCCGGATCGACGCCGAGACCCTGCTGAGGCTGGCCGTCGAGCGCGGTGCCGCGATGGGCCGATGCGCGGGCGAGGACGCCGGCGCGATGCTGGCGGCCTTCGCGCCGGCCGACGAGCTGGAGCGGCTGCTCCGCGGCCGGGCCCCCGAGGTCGTCGTCGCCAACAAGAACGGCCCGCGGCAGACCGTGCTGTCGGGCCCGACGGCCGCGATCGCCCGCGCCGAAGGATTGCTCCGCGAGGCCAGCGTCTCCGCGAAACGCCTGCCGGTCTCGGCCGCGTTCCACAGCCGGTTCGTGGCCGACGCCCAGGGGCCGTTCCGCGAGGCTCTGGAATCGGCCGAGTTCCGCGCGGGGCCGATCCCCACCTTCGCCAACGCCACGGCCGAGGCTTATCCCGACGACGCCGACGCCGCCCGCGACCTGCTGGCCGACCAGCTCTCCAGCCCGGTCGAGTTCGCCGCGATGATCGAGGACATGCACCGAGACGGCGCCCGCCTGTTCGTCGAGGTCGGCCCCGACGCCACGCTGACCGGCCTCGTCGGCTCGATCCTGGACGGGAAGCCGTTCGCCGCTGCCGCGACCGATTCGCGCCGCGAGCCCGACGGCCTCCTCTCCCTGGCCGTCGCCCTGGCGACGGTCGCCGCCTCCGGCCGGTCCGTCGACCTCGCCCGCTGGGATGAGGGTTTCGCGCCCGCCCCGACGGCCGGCAAGCGCAGCCTCACCGTCCCCGTCTGCGGCGCCCACCCGACCTCGAAGCGGCCCGCAGAACCCCCCGCGCCCCCGAAAGCGCGGGTTCGCGAGCCCGTCTCGAAGCCGACGCCCGCCTCGCCCCCGATCGCGACCGTCCCCGCGCCCGAGCCCAAGCGGCCGACTCCCCCCCCCATCGAGCGGACCATGAACGCCCCCGACCGCATCCCCATGCCCTCGACGAACGGCCAAGGCCACGCCCGTATCGCGCCCGCCCCGGCCGTCGCGACGGCCGACCACCTGCTCGCCCTCCAGCAACTCGCCCAGCAGACGGCCCGGCTGCACCAGCAATTCCTGGAGGGTCAGGAGGCGGCGCAGAGGACGTTCCAGATGCTGCTGGGACTCCAGGCCCAGCCTGCCGCCGCCCCGATCCCCGCGCCGGCCCCGATCCCCGCCGCGGTCGAGCCGCCGCGCGTCCAGGCCCCGGCCGTCGCCGCTCCGCCCGCGGCCCGCCCCGCCCCGGCCCCGCGGCCCGAGCCGCCGAAGGTCGAGGTCCGTCGCGTCGAGCCGGTCGCCGCCCCCGCGCCATCGCCCGCCGCGTCGGCCGTGGCGGCGGCGCTGCTGGAGGTGGTGTCGGAGAAGACGGGGTATCCGGCGGACATGCTGGACTTGGGGATGAGCCTGGACGCGGACCTGGGGATCGACTCGATCAAGCGGGTCGAGATCCTCTCGGCGCTGCAGGACCGGCTCCCCGACGCGCCGGCCGTCGGGCCCGACCAGTTGGGCTCGATCCACACGCTCGGCGACATCGCCTCCTTCCTCGGCGCGGGGTCGACGGGGACCGTGGCCGTCGTCGCGTCCGCCGCCCCGGTCGCCGTCGAGGTCGCGTCCGCCGCGTCGGCCGTGGCTTCGGCCTTGCTGGAGGTGGTCGCCGAGAAGACGGGATACCCGGCGGACATGCTGGACTTGGGGATGAGCCTGGACGCGGACCTGGGGATCGACT
>ERZ778021.672-NODE-672-length-54187-cov-7.382860_pt1 | contig 54187 bp, 47 predicted proteins | sample MGYA00375751_ERZ778021 | MGnify/ENA primary metagenome ERZ778021 (study PRJEB29350, sample SAMN05389814) | bioreactor metagenome | isolation source: Thiocyanate stock bioreactor | place: South Africa: University of Cape Town | collected 2013-08-29 ... | reverse complement strand
AAAATCCAACACCATCAAGCAGTGTTGGATTTTTAATTTTGAGGTACCTGGCGGATTCGAACCGCCGTCGACGGTTTTGCAGACCGGCGCCTAACCACTCGGCCAAGGTACCAAAAGCCTAAATTAGGCTGCAAAGGTAGAATATTTTTTTGATAAAAAAAAGATTTCCCATTTTTTCTCCTACGAGAACAACAGCCTGAAAGCATCACTCACCCTCCTCACCTGCTGGATATCAATCTTCATCTTCTTATTGAACCCTTTCAGATTATTGGAAGGAATAAGAATACGGGAAAAGCCCAGTTTTTCAGCTTCCTGGATACGTTGTTCTATACGATGTACAGGGCGTATTTCACCGGACAGGCCAACTTCACCGCAAAGACAAGTATCATTTTCTATCGTCATATCAAGACTGGATGAAAGCACAGCGCTGATAACAGCGAGATCCATACCGGGATCACTCACGCGCAAACCGCCGGCAATATTCAGGAATACATCTTTTTGAGCCAGTTTAAATCCGGCACGCTTTTCCAACACGGCTAACAACATATTCATCCGCCGGATATCAAATCCGGTAGCAGAACGTTGCGGAGTACCATAGGCGGCGGTACTGACCAACGCCTGGGTTTCAATCAGGAAAGGACGGACACCCTCCACAGCCGCGGCAATGGCCACTCCGCTCAGGCCATCGTGGTTCTGGGTAAGCAGGAGTTCCGACGGATTGTTTACTTCACGCAGACCCGTCCGGTTCATCTCGTAGATGGCCAGTTCCGCGGTACTCCCGTACCGGTTCTTGACGCCACGAAGGATACGGTACATATAGTGCTGGTCACCCTCAAACTGCAACACGGCATCCACCATATGTTCCAGTATCTTAGGACCGGCGATGCTCCCCTCTTTGGTGATATGGCCAATCAGCAGGACCGGTATACCCGACTGCTTGGCAAACTTAAGAAGAAGGGCCGCACACTCGCGTACCTGCGAAATGCTACCGGGAGACGACTCCAACGCCTCACTATACATAGTCTGTACCGAGTCGATAATCAATAGCTGCGGCGACACTTTTCTCACATGCTTAAAAATCTCATCGAGGTTAGTCTCACAAACGATCAGACAGTTATCATTCGGTATACCGATCCGGTCTGCACGCAGCTTCAGTTGTCCGACACTCTCTTCCCCTGAGACATAGAGTGACCTCACACCAGTGAGTTTCAGGATGGTTTGTAATACCAATGTCGATTTTCCGATACCCGGTTCTCCTCCGATCAGCACCACCGAAGCCGGCACCAATCCTCCACCCAGCACACGGTTCAACTCTCCGTCATTCATATCGATTCGCGGCAGTTCGTCGGCTTTGATCTCACCCAACATCATCGGTTCGCTCCTGACCTCCCTGAAAGAACGGGTATCTTCCTGCTTCGAAGGAGCATCCTTACGGACCAGTTCTTCTACGAAAGTGGACCATTCACCGCATGCAGGACATTTCCCCATCCACTTGGGAGATTCATATCCGCAACTGGTGCAAAAATAGACAGATTTCAGTTTCGCCATGTACTCATTGTTTAGAAAGGTAAAGATAGCGAAATTTCTTGTATTTTTGTAGCCTATATAAATTGCAAACACAGATGTCAGTTATTCATACCCTCATTGCCAAATCACTGAATATCCCTATTAAAAATGTAGAGAACAGTATCAAACTATTGGAGGAAGGCGCTACCATCCCTTTTATCAGTCGCTATCGGAAGGAAGTGACAGGAGGATTGGATGAAGTGAAGATAGCCAATATAAAAGAGCTGAACGAAAAATATATAGAACTCGGGAAACGAAAGGAATATGTACTGAAATCGATTTCGGAACAGGAAAAACTGACGCCCGAACTCGAAAAGCAGATTACCGGTTGTTGGGACGGCACGGAACTCGAGGATATTTACTTACCCTATAAACCGAAACGTCAGACCCGTGCCGAAATTGCCCGCAAAAACGGACTGGAACCTCTCGCCAAATGGCTGATGACCCAGCAGAATGGCTCAGTGGAGACAAAAGCCTCACAGTTTATCAATGAAAACGTAACCGATACGGAATCAGCGTTGAAAGGAGCGCGTGATATTATTGCCGAATGGGTGAACGAAGATACCAACGCACGCCAGTTAGTGAGGAACATGTTTGCGCGTGAGGCAGTCATCACCTCGAAAGTGGTAAAAGGGAAAGAGGAAGAAGGAGAGAAATACCGGGACTATTTCGACTTCTCTGCTCCCTTATCACGTTGCCCTTCTCACCGTCTCCTGGCGATCCGTCGTGGAGAGGCAGAAGGATTTCTGCGGGTATCTATTTCTCCTGATGATGAGAAATGCCTCGACAGGGTGGTGCCCCGCTATGCAAAGAATGATACCGAATCGGCCGACCAGGTAGAAGATGCGGTAACCGACAGCTATAAAAGGCTGTTGAAACCTTCCATAGAAACAGAGTTTGCCAATCTCTCCAAAGAACAGGCTGATGAAGCGGCTATCGCTGTTTTCGCCGAGAACCTGCGCCAGTTGCTTCTGGCGCCACCTTTGGGACAGAAACGCATCCTGGGTGTAGATCCCGGTTACCGTACCGGTTGCAAGTTAGTCTGTTTAGATGAACAGGGGAACCTGTTGCATAACGAAACCATCTATCCCCATCCCCCACAGAACGAATTCTCCAAATCGGCCGGTAAAGTAGTGAAACTGGTCACCACCTACCGGATCGACGCCATTGCTATCGGGAACGGTACGGCGAGCCGTGAGACCGAACGTTTCATTGCCAACCTGCGGTATGAGAAAGAGGTAAAAGTATTTGTGGTAAGTGAAAGCGGAGCATCGGTCTATTCTGCCTCGAAGACAGCCCGGGAAGAGTTTCCCGAATATGATGTGACGGTGCGGGGTGCGGTTTCTATCGGACGGCGGTTGAGCGACCCACTGGCAGAACTGGTAAAGATCGACCCCAAATCGATTGGAGTGGGACAATACCAGCATGACGTGGACCAAACGAAACTAAAACGATCACTCGATCAAACAGTAGAGAACTGCGTGAACCTTGTCGGAGTGAGCCTCAATACAGCCAGCAAACACTTGCTCACTTATGTATCGGGATTGGGAGAGGCACTGGCACAAAATATCGTGAGTTACCGTGCCGAACATGGCCCGTTCCGCTCACGCAAGGAACTGAAGAAAGTGCCCCGCCTGGGAGAGAAAGCTTTCGAACAATGTGCAGGGTTCCTCCGTATTCCCGATGCGGAAAACCCATTGGATAATTCTGCCGTACACCCCGAAAGTTATGCGATTGCAGAACAAATGGCCAAAGACCTGCAATGTACGGTAAAAGAATTGATCCGCAACAAACCGCTGATCGAAACCATTGACATTAACCGTTACAAAACAAAAACAGTAGGAGAAGAAACGCTTACCGACATATTGCAGGAACTCGAAAAACCAGGCCGGGATCCACGTACACAGGTCCAGGTTCTGGAGTTCGATCCCAATATCCGCACTATCAATGACCTGAAAGAGGAAATGATACTGCCGGGCATCGTGACCAATATCACCAATTTCGGGTGTTTTGTAGATGTAGGTATCAAGGAAAACGGGTTAGTACATATCTCCGAGCTGGCCGACCGTTTTGTCTCCAATCCCACTGATGTTGTATCCCTTCACCAACATGTAAAGGTCAGGGTATTGTCAATCGACCTGGAACGCAAACGAATCCAGTTGAGCATGAAGAATGTGCCTAAGTGATTGAGTGTCTAAGTGATTGAGTGCCTAAGTGGGAAAGTGGAAACCCCCCAAAAGTTTTTTGACTTATGGGGGTTAGTTTTAGGATAAATTCAGATGGCAGGAATGCAAGGATTCTGCCTGCGAATTGATATTCTTTTATTTCAGACTTTTATACATTGAACTGGGAAAATATATCTGGAACCCGACATTCAATGATAGGCCGTTAGAACTTCCGTCCCCAAATATGCCGTTATAAAGCAACAGGCCTTCCACTGCTATATTATCAGTCAGGAAATAAGCATAACCCGGCCCAAAATTCACATTAAAGCCAACATCAGCGCCCTTCGCTCCACCAATTCCCGCTCCGGCTTCCAAAAACCAACGGCCTTGCTTCAGCAAGGTATTGAATTCTTTTTCTCCGAAATAGTAACGGCCAAACGCATTCACGTTGTAAGCATACGCATCTTCGCCGGGTTGAGCAGTGTAAGTTAGCCCCACTTTACCTCCCACAGCCACATTATCCTGGATAAAATAACCTACGCGAGGGGTCAAAGTAATAGTGAAAACATCATCATCCCCCAAGCCTAAATTCAGATCCGCGATGCCACCACCTACCAGTGTACTACCTTTTTGAAGCTGAGCAGTTGCCACGCCTATAGAACAGGCAAAAACCAATAAAGTGCTAAACAAAAATTTTTTCATTTCTTCAAGTTTTAGTGATTCTACATAAACATTATTTAATTTCTGAGGCATTCCAATCCTGCCACAGTATATACAACAATCACTTTTTAATTTTTGTTTAAAGTATTTTTTATAATCCACCCGGTTTTGGTTTAAAACCTTCATAATTAATGCTTCGGAAAAAGAATTTATCTATGTCGGTCTCCTCAAAAATCAAATGTCAACTGCTGTTCAACAAGACGGAAACTCTTCCGGTGATAAGGAGTGATTCCATACCGGGCTATCGCCTCCCGATGTACTTTGGTGGGATATCCCTTATTACGGCTCCAGCCGTATACGGGGTATGTTTCATGGAGTTGCTGCATATATTCATCGCGGTATGTTTTAGCAAGGATCGAAGCTGCGGCGATAGAGCAGTATTTTGCATCACCCTTGACTACGCAGGTATGGGTTATATTACTGAAAGGACGGAAGCGATTACCATCCACCAAAATATGCTTAGGAGGTGTATGCAGACGGATTAATGCGCGATGCATCGCCTTTACGGAAGCCCAAAGGATATTCATCTCGTCGATCTCTTCCGGAGAACAACTTTCCACAGCAAAGCACAAAGCATTTTCTTCGATGATCGTCCGTAGCTCATTCCGTTCTTTTTCCGAAAGTTGTTTGGAATCGTTCAGCTCGTCGCAATGGAAATCTTCAGGCAAAATAACTGCAGCGGCAAAAACAGGTCCGGCCAGACAACCACGACCCGCTTCATCACACCCTGCCTCCAAACGTCCGGCCTCCAAATAAGCCAACAAAGGATTACACTGCTTCATTCTTTTTTCCAACAATACCCCATTACTCCCTATCTATTTCTCCTGATTTTACATATAACTCCTATACTCTCCCAGTCCTTCAGTCCCCCGGTCCCCCTCTCTCCCAGTCCCTTAATCACCTTTCCACTTTTCCACTTAGGCACTCAACCACCTAACCACTTAGGCACTTAGGTACTTTTCCTCCTTTCTCACTCATCACCGCAACGGTATCACTACCCGGTTATCCTCCGGAGGAAAATCTAACGAGAACGACTCCGGATCAGCCTCACCACCCATTAGTCCGGCAAAAAGGCGGATTGACTCCATCATCTCCGCATCGGGTTTCTCATCACCCTTCACATGCATCAGGTTCATTAACACAATCACGTCTGTAAGAGCACTGAGGGTTTCCTGCGACATGGGAATGCCTAAACTTGTCAATCGTCTCTCCGCTACCCGCCGGGTCATTATATTCAGTTTATCCCGGTATACCGTTGCCAAATCGGGATTGCCGGGAATGGAACCTACAAAACGGGTATCAATTGAAAGCCCGGTGTCATTGAGTGTCATCAATCTGTAGGCAAAAGGATATTGTGCTAACGAAGCGGTCTCCACATCATAGATAACGTTCCCTGCGGAAGAGGTCCGCAGAGTGATATCATTGGCATGGAAATGTCCCGTAAACATCACTTTCAATCCGGCATCGGCGAGAAGATCGGCATTCTTTTCCCATTCATCAACCAGGTAGTGAGGAAAGAAAGCTGCCTGGTAGGGCAAATGTTCCACCAGGCCATGATGCATCATTCCCAGCACGGCAATTCCTTTCTCTTTGGCTTCGCGGAGAATGTCGAGTGCCCAAACCATGGTCTCCGGAAGGATACGACCACTTGTAATAGAGGTCGTCGTATGTTCCTCATAACGATTGGTATCCATACAAAGAAGCCAGATAGAATCATTGATCTCAGCCAGATAACTCAGTGATGCTCCATCCCTTTTCATCGCATCCGAATATCCGAATGAATCATACAATTCGGCAAATTCTTCTTTCGAAACAGTTTCTGCCGGAGTAACCTTGTCGCCCTGATAGGCTTTCGCATCCGGGATATTGATATCATGATTGCCTGGAATTACAAAAATACGTGTTCCCCCATTTTGTAATGGCCGGAGCTTCTCTATAAAACCAAGATGGCTTTGTTTCTCTCCGTGATTGGTGATATCACCCGTTATCAGCAACAAATCAGGCACATCCCTCTTCAAATCATCCAACACCACATCCAGTACTGCATGTAAGTCGGTTACATTTCTACCGGTCATCCACTCATAAGCAGCAAGCGCTTCACCTTCGCCTGCCAGCTTTGCATCGAGAAAATGAATATCAGTGATGAGTGCGATCTTTACCTTACCGGGGACATCGGGAAAGGCGTATCCGGAAGAGACAACACTCAGAAGAAATATCAGGAGAAGAGTCTTCATTTTTAAACGGGAATGGCCTATTTACAATCGAGCTATAAAAAAACCGTCTCCGATTTTAACTTGAGACGGCTCCTAAATTATGAGTTAAGCAAATTTTCGATCTCATCGATATCCGATCGGAACCCTTTGTCCACTTCATAGAAATCCTTTACCGTATTGCAGGCATGAAGTACGGTCGCATGATTACGATTCCCAACCTGGACACCTATCTGCGAAAGAGACAATTCTGTATGCTTCTTGATAAAATACATGGTCACCTGACGTGCCTGTACTATTTCACGTTTACGCGATGCAGACTGGATAAGTTCTTTTTTGACATGATAGAAATCCGAGACAATATCCTGTATTTTCTGTACGGTAATGCGTTTCTTTTCAAATTTGATGCTTTGCTCCACCACCCTCCGGGCCAGCACCAAGTCAATCTCCCGATTATTAATGATTGAATGCGCCATCAGTGAAACCACAATTCCTTCCAGGTCACGAACGTTCTCAGTAACGTTCTCGGCAATAAATTCGATCACGTTCTCCGGGATAGTAAGTCCGTCGGCGAGTACTTTATTCTGAAGGATCTTTTTGCGAAGCTCTTTATCAGGACGTTCCAGTTTGGTCGTAAGACCCCAGCGAAAACGGGTAAGCAACCGTTCTTCCACACCCTGCATATCCATGGGAGGACAGTCGGATGTCATGATCAGTTGCTTATTATTCTGATGCAGGTGATTAAATATATGGAAAAAAGTATTCTGCGTTTTTTCCAATCCCGACAGTTCCTGAATATCATCGATCAGAAGTATATCAATACTCTGGTAAAAGTTGATGAAGTCATTGATGGTATTGAAACGGCGGGCATCGGTATATTGCACCTTAAATAAATGGGCAGAGAGATAAAGTACCTTTTTATCGGGATAGAGGTCTTTCACTTTCGAGCCGACGGCATGGCAGAGGTGCGTCTTTCCCACTCCCGAATTACCATATACAAATAATGGATTAAATGCTGTTTTTGCCGGATTCATGGCCACTGCCTCGGCAGCAGTCCGGGCAAGCCGGTTACTTTCCCCTTCAAAAAAATTGAGAAAGGTATATTTGGAATTAATCTGGGAATCGAACTCCGAAGTCTCCACCCTGTCAAAAGGACTGGGAACTTTCGCGGAAACCTTACCACCAGCATTTCTATCCGCACTCGCATAGGATTTGATTTCCCCCCTGAGTTCCACGGCTGTATTACTTTCAGTCTCCACCAGTATCCGGTAATTGAGGATGGTACCCTCTCCTATTTCCCGATAGAGTGTATGCTGAATAAGATCAAGATACTTATCTTCCAGATACTCATAAAAAAATTGACTGGGGACCTGGACCGTAAATACATGATCTTGATACTTTAGCGGAACAATAGGTAGAAACCACGTATTGAACGCCGGTTCGGGAATATTATCCCGAATGACATTCAAACAATTATCCCATAAAAGTCGGCAATCTTTATTCATTAGTAAAAATGATCTTTTTTTTTCGCAAACGAATTACAAATTTTCAAAAAAAAAACGAGATAAAAAAATAAACTTCAGACCGGTATTTTTCTTACCTAAAAAAAACGCTATTTATCAACAGGATAGAGTCAACTACTTATATTTCAGTAAATTAACAAATAACATTTTGTTAAACAAGTCTGATTGACAACCAGATAAAGAAACATTTCCCTCGAATATCAACGGCCAAAAAAGTTACCATATTGTTACTTAACTTCGATCAACCAAAGAGTTCAACTCCTTTCCCCGGCAAGTCATTATTTAGAACGATTCTATTTAAATTTTTAAAGGAGTATCAAATCAAAACCTCAACTTATTAAAAAAGCTTCACTCTTATAGTCAAATAACGATCTGGATTCTGGCGGATATCTTCCAATAATTTGGCTGCCGTACCAAGAGTAATACTAAGGCTGTCATGCAACGTCGTATCGTTCAGCAGTAGCCCCAAAGAATTGTCATCACTATTGATTTTAGCCGTAAGCAGCTTCAGATTATTCACGGTCTCATCGATAGATGCAAACATGCCCGCCATGTCCATTTGGTTAAGTTCCCCACTGACCTCTTTCAGATCGGCAGAAACGGAAGTAAGATTACTACTGATCTCGGGGATATCCTTTTCAAGTGAGGCCATCATCCTGTTCAGGCTCTTACTTGAGTTATTAAGCTGTTCCACCGTACTTCCAATCCCTTTCACCGATTGCTCCCAGGCTGGGTTGGCTGCTATTTTGTTCAATGAATAGATGAGTGAGTCTACCCGCAACAGGATAGAGTCGGCTTTGGGCATCACATTGGCAACACCATCCATAAGCCCGAACTGCTTTCCCCCGGTTATGGTGTCTCCCAATTGAATATAGTCCACAGAAGATCCCATTACGAGATTCACAGTGGACGCTCCAAACATATCGACGTCATATTCAAGATAACTCTCTCTCGGGATTCTTACATCCTCCGACAAGTTAATCCCCACGGCAAAACGCATTGGATTATCGCTCACCATCTCTATCTTATTGATCAGTCCTATTTGATAACCTTTCACATAGACAGGTGACGAAATCAATAATTTCGATACATCTTCAAACAAGGCGTAATACTGATTCTGTTTTTTGAGAACGTTGATCCCTTTCAGGAAATTGATCCCGAAATAAATCATAACAAGGCTGGCAATAAAAGCCAGTCCAATAAGTGCATTTCTACTCAACTTGGATCCCATACATTGAAAATCTGTCTATTTCACGCGTTCACCGTTTTCAAATTCGATAATAAATGCGTCTTTGAAATTTTTCTTTACTTTTCTCAATAGCTGCCGGCTTTCTTCAGGATTGGTTGTGCGGCCATACGTATATTTATAGGTCTTCCCATCGGTATAATAATCGACAGGATTCAAACCTTTAAATACAGAAGCGCCATTTCCATATTTCCGGGGTGAGGTAAGAAATTGTATCCTGTATTCCCTTTCGCTTACAGAAGCCGATGCCGGTTGGCTTCCCTGGGATTGCGGGCGTTGTGTCCCTCCATTGGTAAACACATAGCTTTTTTTATCATATTCCCGCTTATATTCCTTGAACCCGTTATAGATACTTGCAGCAAGGGAAGCCTGCCCACTCTCGCTCTTCAGATACCTTTCCTCCTCCCTGTTACTGATATATCCCAGCTCCACCAGTACACTTGGCATGGCCACTTCCCTCAACACCAGAAATCCGGCCTGACGGACGTTCCTGTTGATTCTCTTTGAGTTGGAGACCAACTGGTTTTGCACCATCGTGGCAAAATAGACACTCCGGTCGAGAAACTCATTGGCCATGAATTCGAAGATAATATAAGACTCCGGCTCATTGGGATTAAATCCCTCATATTTCACCGAATAGTCCTCTTCATACATGATCACCGAGTTTTCTGCTTTCGCCACATCCAGGTTGTCTTTACTCCGGTGTAATCCCAGCACGAAAGTTTCCACTCCCTGCGGGGACGTTCTTCTGCGATCGAGCGCATTACAATGAAGCGACATGAAAAGATCGGCATGCGCCTTATTGGCGATCTCCGCCCGCTGATTCAACGCTACAAACCGATCATTATTCCGGGTATATATGACATTCACATCGGGATGATTGCTCTCGATGAGTTTTCCCAGTTTTAACCCTACCGAAAGTACAATATCTTTCTCCTTGGAATTCGATCCTACTGCACCGGGGTCCTTACCCCCATGACCGGGATCAATTACAACAGTAAATTTTCTGTTTTGCGCGGACAATGTCCCGGCAGCAATAAAAAAAGCCGGAATCAGCATCCCAAAAAGAAAAAACAGCTGTTTCCTGTTTAACGCCATACAAATACTTTTTGCAAAAATAGATATAAATTTTGTATTGGAAACAGTTTCAGAGTGTGGACTGGATGAATTTACCCAACTTTGAAAGAATTTAACATGAAATAGGGCTTAGTTTTTCCCTCTTTTTATTTCGATCCCGGTCGATTCATTTACCGGGACTATGATGGTATCGCCCGGTTGTACCTCAAAATCTACGGGTTGCCTTACTGCAGTCGTAGATTGAGCCTCGTTATCATCCTTTTTTTTCTTTTTTGAAAACAGCCTGAAAATCCAACTGTCGGCTATGGTCTCGGCAGCCCTGGTAACCTCAAAAACACCCTGGTCCACCCTTGTGATGGCTGTATCCACGCTCAAGCCCAATTCCTTATCATGAAGCAACCGGGGCAAAACGCCTTCCCCGTGATTGAGGGCATACGTTGTCTGATGCAGTTCGCCCATCACGGCATCAGCCTTCACGGATACCGTCTCTATATTTGCCATGATCTCTGACAACCGGGTCGTAATGGCATCATCATTGATCAATTTGCCCAAGTCGCCCTGTCCATCACTTACGCTCCTCGTTATTTCATTTACATCAGACATGGAGTTATTTAATTTCCGGGTTGCGATGGCCAACTGCGTGGTTAAATCGTTATTATTCAATAAACGGGCTATGTCTCCATCCCCTTCATTCATTTTATCAGTCATCGAATTAAGATTGGACACTGTCTGGGTAACTTCTCTCAGCAGTGTCTGTGCCTGGGCTATCATACCCTGTATGTCCAATCCTTCAGCCACCGCAAGATAGTCGTTATCCTCAATCACGCCGGCATCGGGAGAGCCGGAAGCGATCAACACGATCTTTCCTCCCATCAGGCCTTCCTGTCCAATCTCCACAGTGGAGTTCTTATAGATATACTGTGTATAATCATCACGAATTGACATTGTTACAACCACAGACGAATCGGAGATAATACGGATATTTTTCACCGTACCCACATTTATACCGGCAAACCGGACATTGTTACCTACCGAGAGCCCCCGTATATCCTTGAATGACGACAATATATCTTTCGTGGGGCTGAACAGGTTTCCTTTACTCCCTATCAAATATATTGCGACAACAAACAAGACCAGCGCTGCCATAACAAAAATGCCTAAGCGTAAAGCTTTTCTTTTATTATCTTTCATAACTATCCGTGATATGTTATAAGTTTAACTACTAAATAAAATAATCGCGTATTTCTTTGTCAGTGCTCGCACTGAGCTCATCATATTTACCCTCGACCACGAAAACGCCCTCTTTCATGATCTGAATGTTGTCCGTGGCTATTTTGGCGCATTTCATATCGTGGGTGATAATAATGGAAGCTGTACCATATTCCTCCTTCACCTTGATTATCAGCTCGCTGATCTCCCCCGATGTAACCGCGTCTAAACCGGTGGTAGGCTCGTCATAAAGGATGATCTCAGGCTTCAGGATAAGTGCCCGGGCAAGGGCTATCCTCTTTTTCATTCCACCCGACAATTCCCCCGGCATCTTGTCTATTGCATCCAGCAAGCCCACACTCCGCAAGGAATTTTCCACCAACTCCTCACTGTCCTGCTCTTTATCCACGAACTGGGTCCTTCTTACAGGGAAGAGAAGATTCTCCCGCACGCTCATTGAGTCATACAAGGCGCCTCCCTGAAAAAGATAACCCACTTTTTTCCTTATCTCGGTCAACTCAGCATCGTCACATGCCAACACATCCGTACCCAGCACATTAATCTCCCCCTTATCGGGCTCTATCAGCCTGACGATACATTTTGCAAGTACCGATTTACCGGTGCCCGACTTTCCCACAATACCCAGATTTTCGCCTTTGTGCAAGGTCAAGTCAATTCCCCGGAGAATATGCTTATCTCCAAACGATTTGTATAGTTGCTTTACGACGATTACCTCTTCCTTTTGCATATAAAATCAGAGAAGATTAGTGATTAAAACAAAAACCAGGTCTATCACGAAAATGGTCAATGACGCCGACACCACTGCCGAATTGGCCGCCTTTCCTACCGATTCCGTACCGATTCCGGCGTTATATCCCTTATAACAACCGATGAGTCCGATAAAGAAACCAAAAAAAACTGTCTTTATAGTGGCCGGCATCAAATCCCGGAAACCAAGCATGGAAAAGGACCTGTCGATAAAAAGAGTGGAAGAGGTGTCTTCAAAAATGTTTACGGCCAAGAATGCGCCGATAAGACTAAAAGCATCGGCAAAAATAACGAGGACCGGCACAGTAATCATTGCCGCCATCACACGGGTGGTAACGACAAATCCCAGCGGGTTCGTTCCGGAAACTTCCATGGCATCTATCTGCTCGGTTACCCTCATGGCGGCAATCTCGGCTCCAATACCGGAACTCATTTTTCCGGCACAGATAAGCCCCGTTATCACGGGTCCCAACTCCCGCACCATCGCCACAGAGATAGCACTCGGCAATAACGACTGCGCCCCGAAATCTGCCAGAACAGGATTCATCTGCATAGTCAAAACCAAACCCATGATAAAGCCGGTAACACTCACCAGTCCAAACGATTTATTCCCCAGTATAAAGCCTTGTTTTATCAACTCCCTATACTCAAACGGGGGACGGAAAAGTTGCTTTATCACGTTTATCGTAAAGACAACCAACTCTCCCAGATCAATAAATAGTCCATTATAAGAATGTCGGATTTCTTCTGAGATACGGATACTTTTCAGGCTTAGTCGACTTAATTTAAGTTTCTTCATATTGACAGTTTATTGAAACTTCTATTAGAACAAGAAAAAGAATACATTTGTTTTGCTTAAAAAAAGAGCTTGTCCCTATTATGAAACAAACTCTCCTTTCCATCACTTCACGATGATGAAGTTCCGCGATAAGTTCTACGTTCTTGCCAACTACGGCATCAACTCGGCCAACTTATTATCCAATGCTTCTCCCCTAAGATTCTTTTCAATAATTGTACCTTCTTTATCAAGAAGTACAGTGTGGGGTATTCCTTGTATAGCGTATAGATCCACTACCTTACTGTTCCAATATTGCAGGTCGGACATCTGAGGCCAGGTCATATTCAAATCCTTGATTCCCTGCACCCAACGGTCATGTTCCTGATCGAGCGATACACCTACTACTTCAAATCCTTTTGCTTTATATTTCTCATAAGCTGTAACGACATTAGGCATTTCCTGACGACAGGGTCCGCACCAGGCAGCCCAGAAATCGACCAAGACATAATTCCCTTTACCGGCATAATCAGAAAGAGAAACATCATTGCCTTCAGTATCCTTCAAGGTGAAATCAACGAATTTCTCACCCACTGCCACTTTCTCGAGATTTTCGAGCCGCTTTATGATACGCTGGATATTTTCACCGGATTTGAACTCTTCACTGGCAAGATCAAGAATCTCCTTCTGTTGATCTGCTTCAAACATGGAAGAAGAACCCTGGAAAACAAATTCCCCCAGCTTATTTCCTATATTCTCTTTGATAAAATTAAAATTCAGATCGGTCAGTTGCTTACTGATATTTTCATAAGACTCCTGCAATTCCGCATCCCGCTCTTCGGTCATGGTACCTGCGGCATTTTCACTGTTGAATTGACCGATAATACCCCTGATTTCCTTTACCAGATCTTTTTGTTGCAGTCTAAAAGTAGTGTAAGCATCATTCACTTTTGTGCCTTTCACTGTGACGATGGTATCGAAAGCCACTTCCAGTTTACCCGGTTCAACCAAAACAGGGATTCTGTTTTCCTGTTGCGGATTTACAGATTCATCCAAAGCGATAAAACGAAGTAGCGGTGTGTCGGTCGTCCCTGAGAAAGAGAATGCACCGTTCTGTACAACAGCTGTATCGGTTGCTTCCATTGCATTATCGGTCATCTGCTGCAAATAAACGTTCGTTCCTTCATAAGCATCACCGGCTACCGTACCCGTGATAGTATATTTATTGCTGTTCTGGCATGACAAAAGTGTGCCGGCAATAATAAAAAGATAAATTAGTTTTCTCATCTTCTTCCTTTTTTATAATTAAATTACGGCAAAGATATGTAAAATGGTTTGATGAAAAACGTTTTTTGCGTTTTTTTTCAACCTGTTGCAATAAAGATACTTTGGAAGCGTTCTACACATACAAAACAGCACAACTATTAACGGACAGATATGCGTACACCCAAAAGGAAATTGAGCGGAACAGCAAGTATTACCGGTGAAGTAAAACCCTCGGCACTATCCCTGGCTCTTATCCGTCAGTTTGTCCAATGCGTGTATGTGGAAAAAAAACTTCATATACCGGACAAAGTATTATACCTGAACTGATTGGGGAAAGGTGAAAAAGTGGAAAGGTGCCTGAGTGATTAAGTGCCTAAGTGATCAGATTGGGGAGGTGGAACTTGCTACGTGTACAGTTTCTCTCAGGAATTCCGGTATAGAACTTCCATGGTTCTTTCCTTCAAACAGGATAAAACGGGTACCGGGAACTTCTTTGGCGATCATCAAAGCCAGTTCACGTGGTGATATTCCTCCTTTTCGTTGCTCTTTCTTTTTCAGTATATCGGGTGATAAATTCTTTCTGGACGGATCTGATACAGGATTTTCTTCATATTCGCCCAAAGTAATGGTTACTGAATGGGGTATATGGGTAAATAGCGGTCGCCGTTTGGGTACAACCATCCCTTGACCCCACCAGATAGAAGGACTGGCAGCCACATAATGCTGAAAACTTCGAGTGTGATTGAACATCACATACAAGGTAAAAAGACCTCCGTGGGAATGTCCGCACAATGTCTGGCGTGTAGTGTCGATAGTATAATGGGATTCTACAAAAGGTCTCACTTTATCCACGATAAACCTGTAAAAATCTTCGGCACCTCCTCCCTCGTCATTTTCCTCAATCGGGATCGTATAATCCCGGGTACGCTCTTTAGGGTATGCCATATCCGAAGGATAACCGATACCTACAATTAACGGTGTATTTTCAGAAACTTTTTCTACCCCGTTGACCAGCATCGGGAACTGGCCATTGCCATCCAGCATATATAACACCGGGCGGGACGCATCTCCACTATCAACAGGCTGGGCGATATAAAGACGGTATTCTCTCCCGTTGTATGCCAGGTCATGTTGTTCCAAATCAAATAACTGTTTTGCCGATTCTTTAATGGGGGTTATCACCTGGCTCGGTTGTCCCTGCATGGAATAAACGACAAAAAAAAGAGATAAGAAAGGAATTGATTTCATACCGGTTTCATCTGACACTATTCCCCCTGCTTTTAGTCAATAAGACGAAAGCAAGGGGAATAACATAAAGAAGACTTGTTTATGGAAGTTAGTTCTTCGAAGCGTTCAATTTACCGACAGCGACAGCCTGAACCACCTGCAACTCAAGCCCTTTGACAGCCTTGGCTGTTTGTGGGTTTATACTATACACAGCAGGATAATTACCGTCGGTAGTAGTTACCCCGATATAGGCAATGCCATTCTCCACATAGGGCATACCGGCAAATCCTTGAATCTTGTCGGGATCGGGCAATCCGGTCACATACGTCAGCTTCCCGGTTTCCCCTTTAAAGACAGCCAAACGCGATGCCGGTGTATTCGTAGAATCAAAATCGTCATCATACGGTTCATCATACATCACCAACAGGAAATAATCTCCGCCGATATGCCAGCTCTGCAGGAATGGGTTACCATTGGTTTGCTCTTCGAGATTGTAATAGTAATCGCTGTCAAATTCTTCCGTTCCCGCTTTAATACGGACAACACCCGCAGGCAATGTCGTCTTCTGTAGATCTTCATCCATTGTCTTGGCATAACTGGGAGAGAAAACATACACATCTCCGTTATCAGCGGCCCATACCATCTGGTAATACTGTGAACGATGGCGCCCGGTGGCATAACTGATCTTATCGGTCTTGATCAGTTTCGGGTTTTTAAGATTTTGATCATTGTAAATAGCCACCCACGCTTCATCGGGATATTGAGTCCACTGCAACTCTCCTTTTTTATATGCACTGCTGGCTTGCCCACCATCCTCGGTTTTCACCAGTTCAGGATATTTCACATACTTACCCCCTTCTGCTTTCACACCATATTGGCTTAATCCCATGGGGATGGGAGCGGAGTAAATTTTATTGTTGGTTTCAAGAATACCTGCCAATGTTACAAACTCACCGTTACTCAGATAGTTCTCGGACAGCACTACCTCCTGATTCGAGTTGTAAGTCTCTTTCTCGACATCAAGATACGAGAACTGGAATCCTTTGGGCAGATAACCGTTCGCATCGGCAAGATTAGCTCCTAAATCGTTGGTAGAAGAGGTGATGACATAATCTTTGTATGTTCCGTAAGAAGTAAACCGCTTTATCTCGTAGGTATTATTGCGCTCTTCTATATTTCCCTGTGTATTGAGAATATAGGAGGTGCTAACACCTGCGTTACCCTGATTATAGACAAGACGGAACAAATATTTATCTTTGGAAAATACCCAATAAGTGCCGGTTTCTGTTTCATAAGGATCACCAACCTTGGTGCTAATCGAACCTTTATCCAATGCATCGGGGGTCAAGAGGTAATTGGCCACAGTAGTAGTTCCATCCAGTGCGGCGACAACATAGCTCTCCGACACTTCATCCCCATTTCCTCCATTATTCGGATCCGGAGTATCGCTATCGCAGGAAAAGAAAGCCAATCCTGCTATCAATAATGCTGAGATCAAATACAATTTAGAACGTTTCATTTTATTTTAGTTTTAATTGATGATTAATGAATTAATTGTTCACTTATTTTTTCACAGGGAAACCCTCAGTTTACCATAGAATGCCCTGCCCGCCTTCTGCAAGCTAAAGTTGTCGTATAACTTTTCGTCGGTAATGTTTTGACATTCGAATGAGATATTGTAACGTCCCTCTTTCAGGGAGTAGGAAATACTCACATTATGGGAGAACTGGGTAGGCACAACCAATTTACTTTCACTACCGCCCAGCGCCTCCGAATAGAGAGGAAAACGCTTCACATAGAAATTATCATAAATGAGAGTCAACACATTTCCTTTGGCACCCAGATTATGCTTGTAAAAAGTAATGTCTGAATTGGCAAAGAGGTAAGGTACATTTGGCATACGGGCCTTATATGTATTACTGGGCGAACCGGTAATGGTGGTCGCCACATTATCGCGGGTATTGATTTCGGTGAAGTTCCCTCCCACGCTCAACAGGTTTGAAAAGTTGTATCGTGCAGTAAGGGTGTATCCTTTCGTAAGCACTTTACCATGGTTGACATAGGCTGCCCCAAAGCCTCCTCCACCTACTCCGGTTATATTACGTTGGATATAATCTTTTATATCACGGTAAATCAATCCTCCCTCCAGATAAACAGCATGCTTGCCGAACGACTCATCAAAGCTCATATTGAAGTTGACGTTATGACTGTTCTCCGGCTTAATTGCGATATCTCCGGTTTCCAGATCCTCATCGCCAAACATCTCATTATTAGTCGGCAGGCGGTACACCTTCTCATAAGACAACTTAGCCTGCAGGTTATCGAGGATGAAATAAGTTCCCGCTGCGCCGTAACCAGTAGTACTAATATTTTTTGTAACCCTCACCGCTTCATTCGTCGAGGAAGAGGCAGCCACCGGGCCTGCCACGTGCTGGTTGTAATACTTACCGAACAACGAAGCGTTCCACCTCTCGTTGGGCATAAGCTGGTAAGAGAGGCCGCTGACATTCTTCCGTGTCTCCTTGGGTATAGGATCCGAGGAGGAACCGGGTATCAGCAACGACCGGTTGGAACGGCGGAATGAATTAATAATGTGGTTGAATGTGAACGAATGGATATCCTTTAACCGATAACGCGCAGAAATCGTTCCGTTCCAGTTATTGTTATCCGACCGCAGGTGCATGTATGACTGCTCCCCCGGGGTCCCTGTCCGTGGTCGCTTTTCCCCCCGCCAGTTAAATTCATAGGTGGCAGTATCCACATTTTGGGTGGTGTTCTTATTGTAATTGCCAGTGAGCGTCACGTCCAACCCTTTGATAAAGATGTCTCTCTTGCGATATTCCAATGACGGCATCAGGGAATGCCCTTTGCGGTATTTACCGCCAAACACGATCTCCTGCCTCACACCGGTTTGTATGTCGCTATATACCTGTGAGTAAGTCAATCCAAAGATCAAACGGTCAGCCCATGGTTTATTGACCAGACCGACCTTTCCGGATATGGCTTCGTTGTGATAAGTATCATGAAAGCGCTTTACCCGTTCAATTTTTGACCGGTCGGTACTACTACCGCCATCTGGCAAAAACTCTTTGACAGGTGTATCCACCCAGTAATTATTGTCGGAATAGTTCTGGAACGCATTCACTTCGTACGTCAACCCATTCTCAAACGTCTGCCCAAAATTGAAATATGATTTGTGGGTGTTATAAGAACCATACGAGTAGGAGGCATCAAGGTGCCATTTCTTATTGAAACCCTTCTTGGTCACAATATTGATTACACCCCCAATGGCATCAGTCCCGAACTCCACCGGCACCACTCCCTTGTATACCTCTATACGCTCGGCATAATTTATCGGGATATTGTTCAATCCGAACGACTGCCCTACCCCTTCCTGGGGAACTCCATCGATAAACACTTTCACATGTTTGCCACTGAAGCCATCCAGCATCACCTGCATGTCAGAGCCCACGCCACCAGTCTCCCGGATACGCACACCCGACACCTTGTTCAACATGCCCGACAAATTGGCCGTCAAGTTATGCTGTACCGTGGCATCCAACGCTACTGCATTGTACGCCGACTCATTGATACGTTGTACAGAGGATTTGGCTTCAACCACCACCTCCTGCAACGCATATCGCTTCTCTTCCAACGTCACAGGAATAGTCATTTTCTCACCCGGCTTCAGGGTAATGGGTTGTTCATAAGTTTCATACCCCATCATTTGTACACAAAACGTATAACTCCCCGGTGCAACCTGCAAAAGGAAGTTACCCTTAAGATCCGTTTGTGTCCCTTGTTGTGTTTCTTTTATATAGACGGTAGCAAATTCTACCGGAGCACCTTTACTATCTTTTACGCTTCCCCGAATAACGGTTTGGCGGTCCTGCTGTGAAAATAAAGATTGAACAAAGAAAATAAAAACGATTATCCCGATCAGCCTTACATAAAGACCTCTTAATTGATTCATTTTTTATATTAATGAGATTACCTAAAATTACGGTACAAAGATACCGGCAATAATGATAGGCGTCAATTGCAAGAAATAGGTATTTTTCAGGCTGAAAAGAGCCATATATACCCACAAATAGTAGAATTTGCAGATATAGCAATAGCCAACATCCTCTATTATTATCACAGGGGATGATTTAAGTGTTATGACAAATAAGTGAAGGTATTTCTATTCAGGCACGTAAATTATTTCACCGTTTTCCAGTTCATAAGCTACCCCTACCCGACGACCTTTAGAGCCTGTAGATTGCTCTTCGGAAGGAGTATATTTACTGATTTTATTTCCTTCTTTAGTGATGATCTCCATATTATCCTTTCCGGGATTCTTTACGATAGTATAATCTTCCTGCGTAAAAACTTCCGTCATATTCATGTGCATCACCATGGCGACCATCAGTGCGACGGCAAATACCATCGCCACATCAAACAGGTTCACGATAACGCTTAGCGGGTCGGTATCCTCTTCTCCCGAAAATTTGCTGATTCTTCGTCTTCTACTCATGATGTCATCTGTTTTTTTCGGTTAAAATCCGGGAAACGTAGTCGAGGTTGTTCACATCTTTTGCATACCACCGCTGTTTGGTCTGCAATGTAACCAACCCTATGGCAGACACTATCAACCCCACAACTGTAGTGGCAAAAACTACCTGCATGTTGTACGCCATACCGGAAATATCCCCGGTGGAGAGTCCCACCAAGGCCGGGCTCATGGCGATAAGCGTCCCGATCAAACCGAGTACCGGTCCCATTTTGGCAAGCATTTTTGAGAGGGCAAGGTCCTTATCGGCTTCATTCTCGAAGTTGGAAATCAGAAAATCAGAATATGCCTCGCTGGGTGTGGTAGTCAACAAGTCGCGCAGGTATTTAATAAAAAGCGAGTTATCGTTTTTAGGCATGACGGCCCTCAATTCGTCCATACTCAAATTCGATAATTCTTTGATTCTGTTTCCTATTGCCTTGTCATTTTTCCGTTTGGTCATGAACTGGTCGTAAAAACTGCCGATCAGCAGCAGCGAGCGCCCAAACAGAAACAGCAGAATAATAATATCGGGTATCAACAGACTGTTAGCTACCCAGAATAGCGTTTTTGAAATAACTTCCATTATTTGATTTTTTTAATTCCTCTAAATCCCTTCCTAAATTTCCATTTATATCTGTTCCAGAGATACCCTATTGCAAATAATAATACAAACAGAACAATGGAATAGAAAACTGCCTTTATATTCAACGGCTCCTTCACCGCCGCATAAGTCACATTCCCGTTTACGGTGGTCAATAATCCTAATACAGCCACAAAAAGGCTTACAAGGAAGTGCACTTCTAACCGTAATTCCTTCTCAGGCAACAGAAATTTAATACCGTAAGAAGCAGTGGGGATAATAACAAGGGTAATACCGGCAATCGCATATGCTATAGTATTGAAATCGATCCCGGAAAGACTGAAGATAGTCTGTGTCAGTATATAAAACAGCGCCGGAAACAACAAAAGACTGGGATACCAGTACAATAACCGCACCCAGTGCTTTTTTTTCTTACCAAACATATCCATCAAAGCGGCAAAACAAAAGGCGAGGCAGATGGCCGATTCAACCGTGATAAGCACTGCCATGTCCTGCAATGCGTGGCGGTTCGAGAGATAATCGTGCAACTGTGTTTTGGATTGGACAATGGCATATTGTTGCGCCCAGACCACGAAAGCCGCACAGATTACCCCAAAAATTACCGTCTGCCACCATTCCCAGAAACTAAGTTTCAGGATGCCGTTGATGATGATAAACAGGATCAATACCTGGATGATGATTTCCATAATTCAATGTGACTAATGTGACTAATGTGCCAATGAGAATAATTGGGAAACGCCCTAATTGGCACATTGGCATATTGAAAAATTGGCACATTAGTTCCTTCTTTTTCGACGCAAAATTAGTAAAAGAATGACAAATACCACAAGGACTACCGCGGCAACAATGACTCCATTGAGTGAATTCTTTTCACCATTTTCTATTTGTCCTACCTCCTCTTTCTTGAGAACGGTGCCTGCCGGGGTCACATTCGCATTGGCTCCCGCGGTTTTCATCGCGCGGATCTGCCTGTTATATGTCTGGGCATCGGATGGGTCTACATTCTGTGCGATGTAATCATGCAATTTGGCATTTCCTCCTGCGAAGCCCGAACCGGTGGAGCCGAACTCTTTTACCAGGTCGGTATGCAGTTGGGCAATGTCGGCGAGTTGTTCGGGTGTGGCTTTCCACATACCCTTCCGCGCGGATTCCATCATGATGGCGGTCACTTCCTGCAGCACTGCCGGACTTTTTTCCCTAAAGAAGGCCTCTGTGCCCAGATCGAACTTGTCCTTTACATATACATTATAGTATTCGTCCCATAACTCGTTATCGATGACATTGGGTTTGGTCACGTTCCATCCGAAGGTGTTGGTCACCACTTCGGTGATCTGGGCGGCGCTGGAAGCCCCACCTTTCATCACCTCCCTGATATAGGCGGGATTGAGCACGGTAGCACGCGATTCCACACCGATCGCTTCTTTCAGGTCCTGCATCTTCGCGTTATTGCGGTTGCGGTAATCGGCAAGATAGGCGTCGGGGTCTTTACCGGTCACGTTCCGAATGGCCAGGTTCATCCCTCCCATGAATTCATACACGTGGTCGAGGCTCAACGCCCCCCAGGTATTGTTCTGGCGCGGCTGCACGATCACATCGGTATTGGCGAGCACCGTGCGGAGGAGTCCTGCCTGGAATTCACCCCAGCTCTTGTCGCTTCCGTAATCCGCCCCCATGTTGTTGATATAGACATCGGCAATCTCTTTCTCCGACTCCCATTTATCGCTGCTGGTGATCATCTCCTGAATGCCTGTGCCATACATGCCGTTGATCCCACCAAACACACGACGGGTGGACATGGCACGGGCGTCTTTGGGCGATATTCCCTGTTCTACCAACTCCCGCTCTATCTCCACCGTACTTTTCGACACGAGGTTCTCATATTTTTCGTCTTTTGCCGATGCGGCCATCTCCACGGCCCTCGAGATAAGCATCAGGCGCGATGCGGCCAGGTCACGGAATTGCCCGGATGTCTGGACGACCACATCGATACGGGGGCGTCCCAGCTCCCCGGCGGGTATAAGCCGGAGTTCCGAAACACGGCCGTAGGTATCACGTACCGGCTCCACACCCAGCATATACAATACCTGGGCAATGGTTGTCCCTTCACTCTCGATAAACTCGCTGCTCCAGAAAGTATAACTCACCTTGCGGGGATACTCGCCGTGCTCCTTTTGATATTGGGCAAGCGTGGTATTGACCAGCATTACCCCCCTGTCCCACGCCGCTTCCGACGGAGTGGCCTCGGCATTGACAGAGTAGAGATTCCTTCCCGTGGGAACTGCATTGGGATTCGCTACGGCATCACCACCGGAGGAAGGTTCCACATATCCACCCGACATGGCATTCATCAGCGCCACGAACTCCAGTTCGGGGCTGTTCTCCAACGCCGATTTATAATGAAGGATATTCAGAATGGTACGCTCTATCTCCGCGATCATGCGGGCTTTCTCTTTCTGTTCTTTCGTATATTCCGGCACTTGGGGCGACTCTCTCATTCCCATTCCGGCTGGAGGTGATTCCCTTTTTGTTACCGAGGAATCTTTGAGGGTTCCTTCTCCCGGACATTTAGGCATACCATCTTTCGGCATTTCCATTTCCGGTTTTTTATCACCTGTTTTGGGAGCATCACCACCCGCCACCATCATGGCTGGCATACCTCTTTTTGGAGGATTCAGAATAGCATTGCTTTCACTCAACTCCGCAGCGGTAATACCTGCCACAGCACATATAAGTTCATCATTGACGGTTCTTCCCGCCAGCACCTGATTGACCAGGTTTTTGGCCGGATCGAGATAGGCTTGTGTGAAGAATGCTTTGCTCTTCAATTGCTGTTCGGTCACTTTCCCGCGCTGTTTGTCCAATGAGGAAAGGCTATAAGCAATCGGATCGGCGCTCATCGCCAACACGGTGGATTTTATCTTTTCCGGCGTATAGGGCTCGCCCGAAACATACAACTGTCCGTTTATCTTTTCGTTCGCGATTTCTTCGGCGTAATTATCTATACGCTCTATATCTTCAGTAGTGTAAGGCTGGGTAAGTATGCTGTCCAGACGCAAATCGCGGTGCACGCCCATCGCCACGGTGATCTTTTTCACCTCCAACGATGCTTTCGGCTGTTGCGCCTCACCAGACTTGTAATATTCCCGTATCTTATCCTGCAATGTTTTGAATTGCGAACGGGTATGGCTCTCAGTGAAAGCGGGGGTAAGGTAGGAGATGGTGGTGGCATACGAGCGGCGTTTTGCCATCATGCTTTCGCCGATATTGCCGATAGTATAATAGTAAAAGTGGGGAATGGTACCCACTAAGCGGTCGCCCCAATCGTTACTGCTCAGCGCCACCTGTTTTTGCGGTGTGAATTCAAGGCTGCCATGCGTCCCGAAATGGATCAACGCATCGGCTTTAAAACCGAACTGGGTCCACAGGTAAGAGCCGATATAGGTATGGGGAGGCGGCATTTTCGCCCCATGGACGATGGCGAAATCATCATCACCCAACGCGGCCATAGGCTGAGGTAACAAGACTACGTTTCCCAATTGTATGCGTGCCACGGCAAGGTATTCTTCATCGTTTTGCATAACGCTCATATAGGCTCCCGGTGCTTCACCATATACATCAGTCACCTGTTTGTATAACTCCCTGGATAGACTCCGTCCCACCCAAGCCTCATAATCCTGCTTTGTAACCAGTTGCGGATGGCCATTCTTTAAGAAATTATCGAACGCACCTTCAGCATATGTGTTCAGTACCGATCCTTGTGTCATCAGCAGATTCTCGAACTCTTTCTCTGTTGCCGGCAGGTTATCCACCTTGTACCCTTCGGCTTTCAGCCGTTTCAGCAGGTTATAGAGGGCCGGCACGGTCTCCAGCCCCTGTGCCGCCAGGGTTTCCTGTCCCGCTCCTTTAAAATAATAGATCGCGACCTTCTTATCCACGTTCTTCTTGTGCTTGAGGGAGATCCTGTTATTGACGATTGCCGTGAAACTTGCGAGCCTGTCGGGGATTGTCCTGAAAACATACAGGCCCTCGTTGTTTTTTTCCTGTGCTACCAATGAATAGGGGTAAATGGCACCGTCGAGCTCCGGCATGACAATCGTCTGCCCCATAAAGCCGCCGAACATGCCCATAGGATCTTTCATCCATTCGTCCTTCAACTGCAAGATGGTAATCGGCGCGAAGACAGGAATGTTCCGGCTCTTTAACCACTCCACGAACATATCCGGCTGCCCCATCAGAAGGCGTCCGTGCGGGAAATAAATCACCGCGGCAGGGTTTATCCGGGAAAGGAAATCCATTCGTTTGGTAAACGAAGAGATGGGATAGACATTCAACCCCGAATGCTGAAGGGAAGCGATCAGGCTGTCCAGGTGCTCTTTGTTACCACTGAACGGGTCATGTATGCCCGCTACAATCGCGACTTTAGCGGCCCCCTCCTTATAAAAACCTTCTTTTTTGAGGTAGGCCTCATATTCATCCACCTCCTCAAAGGAGACATTCTCATCTATATGAAAAAGCGCGTCGGACACGCTCTCCACCACCGGCTCCGCCTCGGCGGCAAAAAGGATTTTCTTGTCGATATGCCGGCGGATATAACGTGCCATATTCTGGTAATTGGCCTTGTTGCCACTATTCAGATAGCCGGATATCCGTTCCAGATCCACACTGTCCAGGTTACAGATATTATTCTGTGGATTGGTCACGGCAAACATGTAAATCGGCGTGCCTTTGTCAGCCGCCGACTGGATTTGCGTCCGCTGCTCTTCCGACACTTTCAGTCCCATGCCGAACCCCAGCACGAAATCATAATTTTTCAGCTTACCAGGCTCTTCCGCCGTAACCTCGTCGAATTGTATAAATTTATCGCTGTTCGACAACGAGATATTCGACACCTGGAAAGACTGGAAATTATACAGTGCGATCCGGGTGGGAGAAGCCGTTTTCTGCCAGGCTATCCATCCCGCGACGATAATGACCAAAGCAGATAAAACTATAAGTATATATTTCTTTTGCATATTCATGAAGATGATGAATGTATTAAAACCCCAGGTACACAAATTATCCTTGTGTGCCTGGGATTATAGTAAAGGATTTTAATTCCGGAAAGTGATGCTATTATTTCAAATCGGTACTTCCGTCCGGCTGGTACACATATTTGAATGTGATAAAGCCGGAATTTCCTGTCACATCGTAGAAGCTTGTAAAGAGCACTTTGGCATATTTCCCGTCAGCGGTTTTCACTACATATACCACTTCATTCGGGGTATAAGCCGGGGGCGGCCCGGTAAATCCGATCGCTTTACAAAGTTCCGGATTAGCGGTGGACATCTTGGTGGGTGGTGGTAATCCTCCGCCCACGTCGGATATTTCAAAATCGGTATCCACCACGTATCCCGATGTGGGCGCTTCGACTACCGAGCTGAGAGATACTTTTCCTACAGGATAAGCGCCACCTTGCCCGTTACCTGATTTTCCACTATTGGTGCGGATATTGTAACGATTGAACGCAAGGTCCCATGTGAGGTTAGTTGTATGGCTGTCTTCCGCCACCGCCACCTCTTTTCCTTGGCTAAATGAAAAATATATCCAATCATCACCATAGTCCGTTTTACGGCTTGTGGTAAATTCCACTTCATTCAAATCCGGCTTCTGCACGGGATCATCATCCCCGCAACTGCCTAACCCGATTCCCAATACCATCGACAATAGTACCGGAGTAAAAAACATTTTCTTCTTCATTGCTTCATCTAATTAATTTATGTATGTCAAAAATATTCACTAACTCATCCACACGCAGGTTCATCGTCACATAAAACTTCCTCCCGGGAGAAGTGGAAGTATTAAAATTGATGATGCTTGCCTTGTAGTCGAACAGATTGTCAACACCAACTGTCAGTCGGACTGCATCGTAAAAATTCTGTGTAAACGCAAAATTCCACATGCTGTAGGCCGGGACATGTGCTTCATAAAACGCTTCACGCGTCACCCCGTTCACCTCTATTTCATCGGCCACGTGGTAATCCTTCTCACCGATGAATGAACCGGACAGATTGAAGTTGGCATTATAATTCTTTTTTGAGAAACCATATTCCAGGCGCATATTTCCCGAAAGAGGGCTTGCCGTAGTAAGCCGGACGCCGTCCTCATTCTCCGAATAGAGATAATTGAGCATCCCGTTGAGGAACAGCCCCTGCACGATTTTCATCCGTGCTGTCGCCTCAATACCCGCCAGGGTCGTTTTACCGATATTGGTATACCGGAGTTCCGTCTGGTTATTGCTCCATATACCTTCAATTTTATCGGTGAACTTATTGCCATACGCTGTCAACGTAGCATAAAGGCGAGAAGAGACATATTCCCCCGAGAGTGAAAGATAATGGTTCTTTTCAGGCTTCAGGTTTTCATTTCCGTAAATCCAGAACATCCCTAAATGGTCCCAGTCCATATAAAGTTCTTTCAAACTCGGCGACCGAAAACCACTTGCGTAATTCAGACGCATCGTAAAAGGGAACAGACGATATAAAAGGGATAATTTGGGGCTTGCGTTCCAACCATATTTTTCGTGATAATCTACACGGATACCACCGATCAGGTTCAAATCCTCTTTTATCTGCCAATCGTCCTGCACAAAAGCGGTGGCATTCCATTGTTTTTTTTCTTCCAGTTGACTCGATTCAAACTTATCTCCATAAAGCGACTCCTGCAAAAATTCAATACCGGTTGTCAGCGTCTGGTTGCGCAGTGCCGTAGTGCTGAACAATATTTTAGGTTGTATCAGGTTGTTCTTGTATGACAAATCTTTCCCATCAATCAATTCATACTTGTCGAAACGTTCATAGTTATCGGAAAAATAAGAGAATATCAGGTTAGAGGCAGGGTTAATCGCATAGTCGAGTTGGGCCCCATAGGAGAAATCGACATTATTTTCAAATTTATTGTTTTGGGTAAAATCATACTTGTTCAATTCATAATAACTCCCTCTTAAAGAAATCTTTAATCTATTATTAAAAGTATAACTCAATTTCTGAGAAATATTGATATCATCATAACCCGAGATACTTGACGGTGTGGTAACCCTATTCATTATGACTGTAGTGTCAAGCTCAGGATAGTACTTAGTAATACTGTCGGTATCATAGAGCTGGTAGCCGTCGAAACTTTTGTACAGCACATCCGTTTGTGATTTTAATTTGCCCAGGTTAAGTCCCAACGAAATGTTTCCATTCAGGTTCGGCTTGTCGGTATTTCTCTGAAATTTGTATTGATTGCTTTCTTTCGACGGATTTGGATAGTTGCGCTGGTTACGCTCGCCATAACGTCCTCCAATATTGAGTTCCACCTTTTTCCGGGCATTCTTGGTGATGATATTCACCACACCTCCCATTGCCTGCGAACCGTAAATAGCCGAGGCAGCACCTTTCACAATCTCAATGCGGTCCACATTATAGAGGTTGAGTCGTGAGTAATCGATATTATTGCCCGTCTCGCCTGCAATCCGTTCACCGTCGATCAGGAAAAGGATATGCTTGGCATCAAGCCCCTGCATATTTATAGAGGTGCCGAAGCCGACTTCCTGAAAACTCAATCCCGGTACCTCCTGCATCAGGAGGTTTTTAATGTCGGCAAATCCCCGGTTCTCAATCTGCTTTGCTGTAATGACTTGTGTAATGACCGGCGTATTCATCAATTTCTTTTCCGTACGGGTGGAAGTGACCACTACTTCATCGAGGTTAATGATATCCATAAAATCATCATAATTTGCCGAATCCACAGGATTAACCTGTGCATTCACGGAAACGCTGCCTATGATCAGGGATACTATAAAAAACAATCTCCTTATAGAATATATATAGTAATATTTCATCGGATCAAAATAAAAACAAGATTCGTATTTAAATTTCCGACAAAGTTATCGGGAATTATCCCCCTCCGCAATCCCTATATATTATTATTTTTTTCAGATTGTATCATTATTTTAGGGTATTGCGGCTTACAATCTGTTGATACCTGTCACACTTTTCCGTCTATTTTCCATATCCCCTTCCTTTTTTCTTAGTTAAAAAATTTCATGTTGCTTGCTGATTCAATTTTTTATTTATATTTGCGCATAAATCATAGCAATGCGCTTACAATTAGGATTATCTCGTCGATATACCGCATCAGGTTCCAGCGGTATTCCTGTTATGACAAAAACGGGAGTGATCCTGCTTGTTTTATACTTCACTCTTTCGTGCGCGCAGAACAACAACGAGTGGCAATTTTCGGCGGAGAATAAGAAAAAATGGGAAGATAAAATTTCACCGGATTTCCCCACCGACTCCATTCGTATATTGCTGGATCGAAGCATGGCTTCGCAAGACGAAGTGGCAATTTCAGTACTGTGCATAGAACTGGGAAGACGGTTGCGGGAGTCATCCGATTTCTCGAATGCCATCACTTACCATCAACAAGGATTGGCTGCCGCTTACAATATAAATGACACCACAGGTATTACGGAAGCCTTGAATAGTTTAGGCACTGATTTCCGGAGGATCGGCGCTTTTCCGGAGGCCTCCGGTTATCATTACCAGGCGTTACAAATGGCCGAAGTCTATTCCGGAAGATATGAATACAGGGGGAGAAAAAACCGCGTGATGGCGCTGAACGGCATCGGCATCATCCATCTTTCATTTGGCAATTATGATGAAGCGGAAAGGTTGTTCCGTGAGGCACTTGCCGAGGAAAAAGCACTGAACAGTCCGGTGGGACAGGCCATGAATTGGGCCAATATCGGCACAATCTTCCAGGAAAAACAGATGTATGATTCGGCCTTTGTCTATTATCAACATTCCATGGAGCAAAACCTGATTGCCAAATCGCAGTTAGGAATCGGATTATGCCATATCCATTTCGGCCATATTTATGAACTGCAGGAACAATATGATGAAGCTGAATGCGAATATCAGCAGGCTTACGAAATCATGGGAGATATCTCCGACACATGGCACTGGCTGGAGGCGTGCCTGGCAATAGCACGCATCCGGTTGGCAAAAAATGATTTTGCAGAATCGAAAAAATTTATTGATCTGGCAAAAGAAGCCGCCAGCAACATTCAATCCCCGCAACACCTGTCGGAGACATATGATCTTTTGCATAACTACAATCAGAAAAGGGGCAATTTTGCCGAAGCGCTGCATCATTACAAACTCAGCGAGGCCTACCAGGACACCGTCCGGAATATGCAAAATTTAAACCATGTTATAGATATGCGTATAAACTACGAACGCGATAAAAACAGACAGTACATCGCTCAACTGAATATCCGTAACGAGATGGAAAACCGGCAGAAAAAAATTATCCTCAACGCTTCCATCATCTTTGTCTTCCTGCTTGTGCTGTTATCGGCATCACTTTTTTATGCATACATCCATCGCACGAAGAGTAATAAAATCCTCCGTAACCTCAGCCAACTAAGGACCAATTTTTTCACCAATATCACACACGAATTCCGTACTCCGCTCACCGTAATACTCGGGCTGAGTAAATACCTGCGGGAACAGAAAAATCTTACGCAAGCCGAATCCAATCATTACCTGAAAGCTATAGACCGGCAAGGTACCCACTTGCTTGCATTAGTGAACCAATTGCTGAATATGGCAAAAATAAACGCGGGAATGGACAATCCTGAATGGAGAAAAGGGAATATTGTGGTGTATGTACGGATGATAGTAGATTCGTTCCGGCTGTACGCACAGAACAACAATATCAAATTATCTCTTTCGAGCAGCGAACCGGTTATCGAAATGGATTTCATTCCTCATTATATCGATGATATTCTACAAAACTTATTATCAAATGCTTTAAAATTCAGTCCCCCGGGAAGTGAAATTTCGGTATCGGTTTCATCAGTGAAAAACAAGGAAATCTCATTGACAATAACTGACACAGGTGAAGGAATTCCGGAAGAGGAGATAGAGCGGATTTTTGACCTCTTTTATCAGGGAGGGCAATCCGACAAGAAAATGGGTAGTGGCATCGGGTTGAGCTACACACGCCAGTTAGTTGAAATCATGCATGGGAAAATAGCAGTGGAAAGTAAAGTGAAGAGAGGTTCAACATTCACGGTGAAACTGCCGTTGAACCAATCTATAGAAAAGATATTGCCGACATGGAATCCGGGACATGAAACAAAATCTTATCCGCCGGAGACAAGCAGAACCATGCGAAAAGACGATCAACTTTTCGTACAAGACGAAAAAGAATTGATCAGGACAGACACTCATACTAACATCTTGCTGATTGAAGACAATGAGGATGTAACACTTTATATAAGGGCCCTGCTTTCACCCCAATACAACACTGCAACGGCACGGGACGGGGTTGAAGGATTGAAATTAGCCACCGAATTGGTACCCGACATCATTATATCGGATATCATGATGCCCAATAAAGACGGGTTGACTTTTTGTAACGAGATTCGCGAATCGGAATTATTGAATCATATCCCGGTGATACTTTTGACGGCAAAAAGTGGGATGGACGACCAGTTAAAAGGTTTGAAACAGGGTGCCGACGCGTATATCCGTAAGCCATTCCATCCAGATGAACTACTGATACAGATAGAAACCCTACTTGAAAAACGACGTTTGCTCAAGAAAAAATACATGCGCTCCATCTTCAAGAAAGATGAGGCTCCCGTTAAAGATATCAACATGGAATTTCTTCAAAAAGCAACGGATATCATCTATCTTGAGATGCGTAATCCCCATTTTTCTACCGTATCGCTTGCCGAGAAACTATGTATAAGCCCTTCTCAATTGAACCGGAAGCTGAGTGCCGTTTCCGGCTATACTGCATCACTTTATATCAACAACCTACGAATTGACTATGCCAAAAAGAAACTGATATCCGAGAACAAATCGGTCGCGGAAATAGCCGCTGAATGCGGTTTCTACGATATAGCCTATTTTTCACGTATCTTCAAGAAATATACCAATGTTACTCCTTCCCAATACCGCCGTTTGCCAAGATAGCATTTATTTCAAAAACCACAGAATTGCACTTTTATTTCTCTAAAAATCAGCTAATTAACACTATACAATGCATAAATAACACAAAAAAAATCATTGTTAATGCTTATTTTTTACAAATTCATGATCGAAAAATCCTAACAATCCTGCCCCTGCCATATATAAATTTGCGAACAAAATTTTGGGTAAATAATAAAAAATCAAGCAAGATGAAAAAAGTAATTCAATTTCTCAGCATGACTGGATTGTGCACATTACTCGCCATGTTCGCAATTCACTGGGAGAGTGCGGAGCCACAGGGTCGACAAGAAATCCAAAAGATACAGGACATCGAAGGTGGAGACAGGAATGACATTGATGGTGATACGGTAAAATCGATCGCCGACATCAATAGTATGAGGGATTATTACCTATTTACAACCAGATAAAATGACCTTTTTGTTTAACATACAACTATAATTAGACCTGTCATTTTTCATTATTCCATTAAAAAATCAAAGCGTATGAAAACTTTAAAATCGGTTTTGGAGCAAGATTACTCCAAAAAAACAAAAAAAGAATTGATTGAGATGTTAACGGGATTGGAGACGGCGTTGACTCCATCTGTCTATGAACAGGTGAACGGGATAGCTCCTTCGGAATTGCAAAACTTCACGAAGAAGGATATCCTCGACATCATAGATAGTTTTAAAACCGGATACGATCCCCAGTGGGAAAATTCATTTGCCAGAATCTCTTCCGACACCATCAAACTCATTTTTGGACAAATGGCTGCCGACGACGATTTCTTCAGGACTGCCGACGCATCAGGAGCCAATTTTGTCGCCGAGCTGGGCAGTATCGATTTCGCAAAGATCATTGGCGGCCCGCTGGACGCGTGTGTGAAAGCACAGACAAACGCGTCGGTTTCCACAGTCAGTTTCATCAACGAGGTCGGTTTCGAAACCGTGGACGAAACAACAGGAGAGAAAAAATTGAGAATGGTGGAATTCAAGTACAAAAGGAAAGCCCCCAATCCCGATTATGTGAATGATGAGGAAACGCCCGATGAAGAGCCTTTTGTGGAGCAAGACGTGGAACTCTCCGTTCCTTTTATCGCACTGCTAAACGTACCATCCTTCAGGATCGATTCGTGTGAAATAGATTTCAACGTGAAACTGAAATCCACCTACACCAGGAAGGTGGACGACGAGTTCGGCATTAAAACCAGTACCAGCGGAGGTACGGGCGGCTTTGCGAGCTTATTTGCCAAAGTAAATTTCAGTGTGGACGTATCTTATAAGAGATCAACGTCGACCGGCGTGAAAATAGAGAAAGAATATTCTCTGGGGGTAAAAGTGCGTGCCACTAACGATGAAATGCCAGCAGGATTGGAGAAAGTGCTTGGCATCCTCTCACAATAAACTTTACCAAAATGATTAAACTGTCTGATTACCTGAATTATCTCAACAGGGAGATAATTCAGGCTCGTAAAAAAGCCGATGAAAATGCAATCCTTGTCGCCAAGGAATATGCAAACCATGAGTATTTGAAATATTTCAAGGCGCCAAGGTATGCTTTTCCAAGTGTAAAGATGGATATCCCGCTAAAAATTACGGATATCAGTTCGTCGTCGAAATATGATTTCAGACTCGATGAATCGAAATTTCTGAACGACGTAAATGAGAGAATCGAGGCAGTGAATAAGGAAAAACAACTTAACATTACCCCAATTACCAAAGAACAAATACAAAATGATGAGTTCAAACAACTCTTTAAAACGCTTGAAGCAAAAGATCAACGATTGGTTAAAAATCTTGATGACGAGATAAAGAAAATTGATCTGTTTCCGCAAATAAAGTCGTTGTCAGTCGGCAGATTCAGACCTCAGGACACGATTGCAGGTGCAGAGGATACGGAAATGAAGAAAATCCTTACAGACACCATCAGCAATAATTTCTCTCTGGTATCCACCAAGATAAACGACATTTTCATCGACCCCAATACATCCAAGGCCGAAGACAAAGACAAAGACAAGCTGTTCATCAACCTTCATGTGGAAATGGAAGAAGAGGGATTGAGGCTGGTAATATTCACCGATAAAGACGGAAAACAAGTTGAAGAAATTATTTTTGAATAGATGCAGGAATTTATCCATAATAAGGTTAAAGTGATCGAAGCGTTTTTTGCCGAATTCAATCAGACGCAAAAACTCTATGCCGACAAGTCGTTCGACTTCGATCAGCGATTCACTGTTTTTCTGAATAAATTATCCGGTTATTTCAAGGACAGGGGCGAAAATGCCAGGGAATCGGAAATACTACGGATAACAAGTATGCTTCATACGGTGAGACGAGGTTTCGACCCCTCGAAAATGGAAAAGATAAAATCAGGCAAGCGCGAGCTATTGTGGGGATTTTCCTATCACGGAATTGAGACCGTTGATACACTGTTACAGGAAATGTACAGAAAAGAAATTTTAAAACTTGAGGAAGGAAAAGAGATTCTCTCCAACTTAGTGCTCAACCTCTATCAGCAAGGGTTTCTGACTGATGAACAGTTGAAAGGGCTGGATTCGATTCCTAAAATAGAACTGTTCTGGAGTTCACTACTCTCCCAAAACGGATCTATTTCATTTATTAACAAGAAATTGCACACATATCTCATTACAGAAGATATTTACCTCCTGCTGGACGAAATCATCAACAAAGCATTATGAAACGAGCATGAACATGATTTCACCCAAGATCATGAATTACGAAGTAATCGACGTAGTCAATATCGCAAGTTGCCTCCAGTTCTTATCTCAAAGGAAGTCGGCGATTCTCGTTTCACTCGAATTGTCATACACCGAAATAAAAGAAATAAAATAATCGTATGAAAAGTAACAGATATATAGTCCTGCTGGACAACCAGCATGAATCAACGATCAGAAGCGTGGAAAAGGAGTTTGCCGTGAGTGTCACATCATCGGAACTCCTATCGAAAGATAACCGTTCGTTTGACATTATCGACGACAGTCATGCCGTATTATATAAAAACCTCAGCATGATGGTGGTGGACAATGTGGATGAAAAGCAGCTTTCCCTATCGCTGACCGACAAGAAAAGCCCTATCGTCTATTTCGAGAAGGAACGGGATTTTTATGTGGCAGACGAATTATCCCTTATCGAAGAACTGAAGATGGATATTGACGCGTTAAAAAACAAAATTCTGGAACTGGAAAGCACCATACGCAAGAAACCCGCTCAACAGCCATCGGTATCCGCCACAGAACTGGAATGGGGATTAAAAGCCATCGGCATGGGCGATACGCTGTTCTCCGGCAAAGGGGTCAACATTTGCATACTGGATACCGGTTTCGAGATACAACATCCCGATTTTGCGGGTAGGGAAATCGAAGGAAAATCCTTTATAGAAGGTGAGGATTGGGATAGAGATCCTAACGGGCACGGCACACATTGTGGCGGTATTGCCTGTGGCAATGTCCGGAACGATACCGGCAAACGTTATGGTATCGCCAAAGACAGCAACCTGAAAATAGGCAAAGTACTTTCAGACAAAGGCAAAGGGAGTACTAGCAGTATCGTCGATGCCATCGATTGGGCGATTACGAAACAATTCAGAATTATCTCCCTCTCGCTGGCAGCACCCGCAAAGTTGAATGAAAAACCTTCCGTACTTTTCGAGACCATCGGTAAAAAGGCGTTGGACAACAATTCTCTTCTCATTGCCGCTGCCGGTAACGACAGCAACCGGCCTGCATCGCTCGCTCCTGTCTCAGTGCCCGCCAATTCGCTTTCCATTATGGCGGTCGCAGCCATCGACAAAGAGATGCAGATTGCCCGCTTCTCCAATGCAGGAATCAATGCCGCTACCGGTGGGAATATCGATATATGTGCACCCGGGGTTAATATCTTGAGCGCATATCCGCAGAAAAATGGGAGTTCGGATAACTACGAGTCGCTTAGCGGAACAAGCATGGCAACCCCATTCGTGTCGGGTGTGGCAGCATTGTATATGGAACAGTTCCCCAATCTAACGGCACGGGAAATATGGGGATTACTTGAGAATAATGCGAAACCGATAGAAAAGCTGAAATATAGGGATATCGGCAAAGGGTTGATACAAGTAATAAAATGATTGGGATATGAACACCTATTTTGCGGTTCTGAAGGGGGGAGTTTCTTTTGCGAAAGTCAGCAGAACATTGAAGGCTTCCGGAATAAAAATAATCAACTACTACCGGAAGTTGGGGGTCGTGAAATTTGAAACTGAAAAAAGTATATCCGATATCGATTTCGATTTTTTCATTTCCATAGAAGAAGAGAACAACAACTTCGGCATTTGACTATTGAGCAAATCACAGGAAAATTCTTTGTGCCATCATCATTTTTCCCTACCTTTGAATCGATAAATATTGAAATGTATGGGTACAATTGTAGCGCCGTCCCTGTTGGCGGCTAATTTCCTGAACCTGGAAAGGGACATCGAAATGCTGAACCGCAGCGAGGCGGACTGGATTCATCTGGATATCATGGATGGCGTTTTCGTACCCAATATATCTTTCGGATTTCCGGTAATCGACCGGCTGAAAGAAGTAACTTCCAAACCATTGGATGTACACCTGATGATCGTGCAGCCTGAAAAGTTTGTCAATGAGATTGCTGCCACGGGAGCTACCTACATGAATGTGCATTATGAAGCCTGTACGCACCTGCACCGTGTAATACAGGAGATAAGGAAAAAAGGGATGAAACCGGCTGTCACATTGAATCCTCATACGCCTGTATCGCTACTCGAAGATATTCTTCCCGACCTGGATATGGTGCTTCTGATGTCGGTGAATCCTGGATTTGGAGGGCAACAATTTATCGAACATTCCGTCAGGAAAACGGCTATGCTTAAAGAGATGATACTGCGACAACGGACCTCTACCCTGATTGAGGTAGATGGCGGGATAAATCTGGAAACAGGCAAACGGTTGGTGGATGCAGGCGCCGATGTGCTGGTGGCCGGGAGTTTTGTATTCTCCTCAGCACATCCTGAAGAGACTATCCACCAATTAAAAATGCTATAAAACTATTTTTTCCCTGATAACAAGGAAACATTCGAAAGAGTCTAATTATTATGAATGCAGTGATCGGAAAAACACCCTTCTTCCGGCTCTTGCTTCCCCTGATTGCCGGCATCATTACAGGAACGGCTTTTCCCGGAATTCTATCTGCATCCCTACTAATAGCCTTGATAGGATCGTCGTGTATGCTTCTGTCATGCTTTATCCCGCACAACGATCAATACAAATTCAGATGGCTGTTCGGTGCAGGGGCATGCTTTTTTATTTTTTCCCTGCCTCTATACCAGATTCGGCAACATACTGAATCCACTCAACTCACACCTCCCGGTTACGGACAATATGACCTCGGCATCGTGCTCGACATACCCCAAGTGAAACCACGAAGCATTGCGGTGAATGTAAAAACATCCTCTCCCGGAGAAAAGAAATTGGTTCTCTATTTAGAGCAAACCGATGAGGCCAGAGGATTAAATCCCGGTGACGAAATAATCTTCCTGTCGAGAGTGGAACCATTCAGGAATTTTGGTAATCCGGATGATTTTGATTATGCCGGGTATATGAAGAACAAAGGTTTTGCGGGATCAGGCTATATTCCCGCGGTTGACTGGCAGAAAACCGGAAGGGAAATGAAGAGCATTCCTGTTATGGCCCAACGGTTAAGAGGCAAAGCGCTTGATTTCTACCGCTCTTTTGACCTGGAGGGTGACGCTTATGCTTTTATCTGTGCGCTTACCCTCGGCTACAAAGTCCACCTGTCCAATGATCTACAAGAGGCATTCAGGGCATCGGGCACGGCTCATGTGCTGGCATTAAGCGGATTGCATGTAGGCATCATCTACGCGGTTATCAGCTTGTTATTTTCTTTTTTTGGAAAAAGCGGCTACGGATTTATTATCCGCCAATGGTTAGTCATTATAGCGTTGTGGGGGTTTGTTTTTATGGTGGGGATGTCACCCTCCGTAGTCCGCGCGGCTATCATGCTCACGCTATTCAGCATAGGAAATCTTCACCATCGTAACGGGTTCTCCTATAATTCACTGGCTGCAGCCGCCTTTTTTATTCTTATCTTCCGGCCATCCTCCCTGTTCGACGTAGGATTCCAGATGAGTTTCAGCGCCGTATTCTCCATCCTCTATTTCAATCCAAAGTTACTCCAGCTCTACCGGACCCGGAACAGGGCCACAAAATACACCTGGAACTTATTCTGCATCACCACATCAGCACAATTGGGTGTTTTCCCGCTGGTACTCTACCATTTCGGCACATTCCCCACCTGGTTTTTCATCACCAATATGCTGGTGGTGCCTCTGGTCGGCATTATCATTTATGCTGTATTCCCACTCATCATTTTCGGATTACTCCGCTCCCTCCAATGGGATCTCATCACGGTGTTATATACTTTCTTTGAATGGATAGAAAAAACCCTGATCGAACTATTATTGAGGATCGTCTATATCTCCGAATCGATCCCTTTGGCCCAGATATCCGACAAAAAAATATCTTTTCTCCAACTTATACTCCTCCTTCTATTTATCTATGCTGCTACCCGGTTTCTTTTTTCACGGCGACCCCGGCCATTGATCATTTCACTGACTGTCTTACTCTTTTTCCAGTTCACAATCACCTATAAAAATATAACCTGCCCGGCACCGCAACTCACCGTATTCAATAGTCCCGGCCAAAGTGATATTGCCGTTTTTCACAACAATAAACGCCACTACCCCAATATTCCTGAGAATAGCTTTATTCCCCACCCTGAAAAAAGTATCCTACTGATATCGGAAACCAATTTTCCTGCCCACTATGCCGGAAAACCATTTCCATTAGATATCCTGATCCTGTCCCGACAAGCATCCTTTGATACCAACAAAATATTTGCGCTGTTCAGCCCCGCAATGATTGTCCTGGACAGTTCAATACCCCGTTATGCGGCTGCCGGAATAGAAAAAAAATGTGTGACCCTGGGCATTGGCATACACGATGTTACGAAAAACGGAGCCTTTTCGCTAAATTTTTAGTGCTATTGTTGTAGTCCGGAGAGATTTAACTGACTTTCAGTAACATCGCAGAACCGGATGGCAGTATTGATTGGCTTAATGATTTAGTAGGAAATTAAGATATTCATTTTTTAGTTATTAGACGATCCTTAAGTATAATATTGAGAATCTCTTCTTTGTAATTTCTGGATATTGGAATTTTATGAAAGTCAACGTTTAATACATTCCCGTCAATAGCATTTACGTGATTAATATTTACAATATATGAGCGGTGAACTTGTTGAAAGATTTGTGGAGGTAGTAAATCATATATTTGTTGTAAGGTAGTATACACTATTTCTTTGGATGATGCTGTTTGAATGACAACATAATTTTCCATACTCTGAATAAAAAGAATGTCTTTGAGAACAATCCTTTTTAACTGTTTGTCACTCTTCACAAATATATAATCATCACCTTCTTTTTGTGCTGATTGTAACTGATCATGGACCTTGTTTACTGATTTCAGGAAGCGATCAAAAGAAACCGGCTTCAGAAGATAATCTATCACATCAAACTCATAGCCTTTAAGAGCGTATTGCTCATAAGCTGATACGATAATTACTTTAGGCGGTTTTGTCAGATTCGACAACAATTCCAGTCCCGATATCTCAGGCATTTCAATATCAAGGAATATAAGGTCGACTTGTTGGTTCTTCAGCATTGTGTTGAGCTGGATAGCATCTTCGCACTCTCCAACCAAAGTAAGAAAATCTATTTTTTCGACATACCCTCGCAAGCCTTTTCTTGCCATAGGCTCGTCGTCTGCAATTACACATTTTATTTTCATATCAATCTATACTTATGGCTAATTTAACGACAAATATACTTTCTGTTTGTTTAATCTCTAAATTGTATTTATTGGGATACAAAAGATCGAGCCTCCGTTTCAGATTTTCAATACCGATTCCTTGCTCCTTTTTGTTGCCGGTATTTTGAGACTGGGATATTGAATTTTTTATCTCGAATTGAATTTGGTTTTCTTTTAACTTCATTTCCAGTTGTATGTTGTATTCGCCTCTTACATATTTAAAGGCATTTTCAATCAAAGGCTGAAACAGAAGTGGATGTATTTTTTGCTCTTTCAATTTCGGGTCGAAATACACCTCCAAGACAAGCCTTTCACTCATCCGCAACTGTTGAAAAGCGATGTATGACTTCAGATAATTTATCTCCTGTTCCATCGTCACCTCCTGTTCTATATCATAAAGCTGATACCGTAACAAATGAGATAACTGCTCAATACTTTGTTTTGCATCCTTGTTATTCTCATCTACCTGAAAATAGATGGTATTTAAAGCATTGAACAAAAAATGGGGGTGGTATTGTGATTTCAGGAATTTGAGTTCGGTTTCCAACTGGTCGACTTTTATTTTTTCTAATTGAAGGCTTTGTTCCGTGAAATTTTCGGATAAAATCCGGTTGCGTATGATTATATAGTATAGGAATAACAGAAGAGCCCCAACAATATTGACCATCAGCGATTCTCTCGGTCTAAAATGCATCTGGGTTATATACTTGATACTAAATAGATGTATGATATTTATGAAAGGGAAATTTATCAGAAAGACAAATGCGTATTCTTTCCAGTTTCCTTTCTTTGTATCCTTGTTTTTATTGATAAAATACCGGGATATCCGCCGGTACATATAACTTGCAGCGTAGAATACGACAATCATCATGCCTAAAGACAGCAGACGTGCCCTTAATGCGAAATCTGAAAATTCCCATATTCTCTCATTATAGACAATATCCGTAATAATAAAGAAACATATCGCAAGCATTATGGCGATAGACAAGGTGTTGCCCCATCCACTCTTTGCATTCATCTGTTTGGCATTTATTGTTATAACCCAATCCGTTTACTTTCCTCTATTCGATTGTCATTTTGAGATTTCTTTATCTCTCTGCCCCGATTAAACCGATAACCGAGAGATATTCCAACCATTCTGCTATCCCTCTTTTCTTTGGATGTATAATAGAGGTAGTTGCTGTCTACTATCACCCGAGGGCCATTAGAATAAAAAAAATCTTGAGCGTAAATATACAGATTAAATCTGTCATTAAACAGGTTTTTGCGAACGCCGAAGGATACTGTCCACAATGGTTTGACGGTGGTTTGTCCTTCAATCATCTTGCCGCTATAAAATCCGTTGACTTCTCCGCTCCAACCCCATGGTAATACGAATTGATTACTGACAAATATCGTGGGAGTTGTCGCTTTATTCGTATAAGCCTTCCCCGGAATCATCCAGTCGAATTGTTTATAAGTTAGAGATCCGTTTATATGACTTGTCCACCAGTCAAAAGGTTTCAAATTATTCAATCCTATTCTTAATCCAAATGAGTTGTTGTTGGATAAATTTCGTGGCATAATCAGGACACGGTTATCCTCGACCAAAAAGCTTAACGAAATAGGGTTGCTCCTGTGAGAGTAAAATGCATTGAATGAAAATCGTTTTTTGAATAGCCATGAAATTTCCAGATTGTCTATCAGTTCAGGTTTCAGTTGAGTATTTCCCTGTTCATATAAGAACTGATCCCTAACCTCGACAAAAGGATTCATATTCCGGTAATTCGGACGGACAATACGGCGACCATAGACTACAGACAATCCATGATTATCAGAAAGCTCATATTTTGCCATGAAAGTCGGAAAAAATTGCAGGTAATTTTTATTGAAAGTGGAATCCTGATTGGCTGAACCATACCTGCTTTTCGTATATGTATTTTCCATCCGTAAGCCTGTTTCCGTTGAAAATCGGGAAGACCATTGGGCATTCAATTGAAAATATCCCGCATTGATGTTTTCCTCGTAATCAAAATTACTGATAAGAGTATTATTGTACAGCCAGTTACCGGCAATTAGATTTTTATATAATCCATTGGTGGTTATATTCACAAAAACAGATTTAAGTCCGATGTGTATGCCAAACTTATCGGATATATCATAATTCAAATTGGTCTGTCCACTGTATATTTTGATATCACTTTTTGTCCTGCCGGACAGTGTGTCTTCTTTTAAAGAACGGGTGCCGGTATCGAAAACTGATTTCAACAACATATCTTCATTCTGGTCAAAATGTTGGAAATCAAAAGCTGCGTCCCATTTTCCTGCCTTTGTAAATTTATAGAGTATGTTGGCCCCTCCTATGATGTTGATATAATGATGATCCACTATGTTTAAGGCTGTCAGGGTAGAGTCACTTTGCATATTGTTGTTGGTAAAAAAGTCTGATATGATTCCTTCATTTTTATCTCTATCAAACCAATTTGATGATACGTAGGTTCCAATGGCTATCTTATCCGACAAATCATAATCAATCCCTGTTTTTAGATAATGTCCCATATATTTCCATACGATATCATCTACAAAATCTTTTCTCAGGTCGAGCGGTTTTGAAGTCGCCGGATCCAGGTAACGTCCAGATACCGATAACTCTACAGCTTCTTCACCCCAATAATTAGCGTAGTCGATATACATGTTCAATTTGTTATGACGAAAACTCAGTGATAGATTGTCACCTCCTCTTATGCGCTTTCCTCTTTCCAAAGAGGCCGATGCTGCTATATGAATGCCTTGTTCTTTGATTTTCTTCCTTTGGATATTGATCATACCCGAACTACCCGAAGCATCGTATTTGGATGAAGGCTGGGATATCAATTCGATATTTTCGATTATATTTGCCGGAATAGAGCGTAGGTAATTGATCAGATTTTCCCCCGACAGGTATGTCACCTTATCATCTACCAATACACTGGCACCGGATTTGCCATTAAGTATAATCGTTCCGTCGTTTTGTATTATCACGCCCGGTAGTTTACGAAGCGCATCCAGCGTATTGACATCTGCACTCAACAGTGCGGAAGAGAGGTTTACAATTGTTTTCCCTGTTTCAACCCTAAAAGGCGGACGTTTGCCCGTGACTGTTACTTCCGACAGCATGTGTGTGTCATCCTCCAATAGAACGTCTCCTGTTTGAACGGTTGCATTTTCCCCTATTTGCAGTGGAAGATCTACCTTTTTATACCCGATCATGGATAGGGAAAGAATATAGTTGTTGGGCTGGATGTCCAAAATTTTAAATTGTCCATCCATATCTGTTGTAGTGCCCGTTATATAAGTCGTGTCAGGATCGCTTAACAGCAAGATTGTTGCACTTGCCAGAGGTATACAGTCCTTGTCCATTATCCTGCCTGATATTACAGATTGTGCTGATATACTGATTGTCTGAATTACCCATACAATCAAGATATATACTTTATTCCATTTCATAGCCATATTCCTTTTTTAATTTTATGCTCAAAACTACGTAGGAATAATATGGCCTTCAAATTTATATGACGAATGGAATGATTTACTTGATGAATGACGAAAATTATGTCTCTTTTTATATGGTTGGATAGTATTTCTCACGTGCATTCTGCGTTCAAATAATATGGAACAGACCGACACCTAACCTTGTTTGGCGGTACGAGACATATCTGAACAATAATCTCGTAGGGCGTCGTTATTAAAACCGGAAAAATCAAGGAATGCTTCATCTATTATAATGAAGCAAGTAATTAAAGACACATTTTTCGATGGAGAAAGGCAAGAAAGGCAAGAAAAGCCTGATTAGGAAAAAGGTTAAAAGACTCTATTGATACCAGTTGAATTACGACCGCCCTGCGGACGCAATCGGAAAATTTGATTCAAAAGTTGTCCAATTGAACTACTTTTCATATATTTGCGCTATGGATAAAAAACGGGAACTTTTTTTCTTTAAAAATTACTTTGAGGACTTTTACGAGAACCAGTCGGATAAAGTCAAAAAGAAAATTGTTTGGACGCTAAAGGTCATTGAGGAAATTGACCAGATTCCCGAGATTTATTTAAAACATCTAAGTGATACGACGGGGCTTTACGAAATTAGGATTCAGGTCGGAAATAATATATACAGGATTTTCTGCTTTTTCGATCTGGGCAATATTATTGTTGTTGGTCACGGTTTTCATAAGAAAACGCAAAAAATACCTAAACAACAGATCGAAAGGGCTGAACAGATAAAAAAGGAATATTATGAAAGTAAAAAATAAAAACCTCAAAAGTCTTGATCAGTTTGTCGATGAGAAGATTGGCAAAAGAGGCACTGAAGTACGCGAGGAATTTGAAACGGAATATGAAGCTTTCAAACTCGGAGTTTTAATACAGCAAGCAAGAGAGGAAAAAGGGTTGACTCAAAAACAATTGGCTGAATTGGCAGGAACGAACAAGTCCTATATTTCAAAATTGGAGAGAAATTTAAAGGATATCCGGTTCTCAACCTTACAAAGAATTATAAATGAGGGATTAGGTGCACATTTGGACATTTCAATCAGGTTTTGAATAAAAGCTAACGTTTCCATTGTTACTTTCCGTCTATAATTTTCGTAAATTCTTCCATCTGCCGTGGAGGTATTGTCGCAGTTTGTCTGCTACTTCCAGAGGAAAGAATCGGTATCGTACAGCACGATGGAACCTCTTTTCAAAAACTGGGTGTTTACTTTCAGGGCAGACGGGTTCATAGCGACGAGGACATCCTGTTGCTAATTGACTATTCAAAAAGGCAACCGATAAGTAGCAGAACTTATGCTTAACTTGTTTACCAACCACTTACCTTGTTTATCCGGATTCTGTTCAAAAGTGGGAAATTTTTCATACTTTTGTCGCTCCATTACACTACAGAAACTAAAATGAATCATACTCCATCCATTTCAAATGTAATTCAACCCTGGAAAGTAGAGCAGGTTATGGAAGCCATCGATAGGGCAGAAAAGATCGTGATCACCACGCACCGTTCTCCCGATGGCGATGCATTGGGATCTTCACTTGCACTCTACCATTTCCTGAAGAGAAGAAATAAGAATGTAAGAGTTATCGTACCCAACTCATTCCCTTATTTCCTGAAATGGATGCCCGGAGCCAGGGAGATTGATATCTATGAATATAACCCTGCCGCAGGACAGCATATTCTCATGCATGCCGACCTTATCTTTTCCTTAGACTATAATATCTCCAAACGGGTGGGTGACATGGGACCTTTCCTGGATCAGTCCCCGGCACAGAAAATCCTGATAGACCATCATCTTCTCCCGGGAGAGAATTTTGACATTATCATATCACATCCCGAAATATCATCCACAAGCGAAGTCCTGTTCAGATTATTCTTGCAGGCAGGAAAATATGACGAGTTGACAAAAGGTGAAGCCGAATGTATCTATTGCGGTATGATGACCGACACAGGCAGTTTCACCTACAATTCGAGCGATCCTGAGATTTTTGAGATCATCAGCCTGCTATTACGAAAAGATATCAATAAAGATGCCATCTATTCACTCGTATTCGATAATTACTCCGAAGAGCGATTCCGCCTGCTTGGCTTTACTCTGTCGCAACGGATGGAAGTATATCCTGAACTGCATTCAGCACTTCTTTATCTCTCTAAGGAAGATCAAGCCCAATTTCGTTTCAGTAAGGGTGATACCGAAGGTTTTGTGAATTACCCGCTCAGCATCAAGGGTGTCTTTTTCTCTACCTTTATCCGGGAAGATGATGATCTTGTCAAGCTCTCGTTCCGTTCCCAAAAATCTTTTCCCTGTAATGAATTTGCAGCCGATTTCTTTAACGGCGGGGGCCATTTGAATGCTTCAGGGGGGGAGTTCTATGGCACTTTCGAAGAAGCAATCCGCGTTTTTAAGGAGGGATTGAAGTCTTATGAGACGAAATTAAAAAGTGTGGCAGACAACCTTTAACCCATTTTTAAGAATAGATAATGTTTATTTCAGCACAACCCCTGTTTTTTTGGAGCAGATTATGTATTTTTGTAGGCTGTTCGTGAATAATGAAATTTAATTTTTCACTTACAAAAGTCTTGGATCTTGATTCTTGGATCTTGGTTCCATTCGAAGTTTCTCATTTTTCACTTTTAATTTAAGAAATCTTTATTCTTTACTCTTTACTCTAAAAATATGAAACTATTCAAATCCATAGTTCTCATTCTTGTCAGTTTATTGACTCTGACCACCTCCTGTAATAATAGGAAAACGTATGCCGAATATTTAAAAGATGAAAAAAAGGCTATTGATCTCTTTATTGCGAAAAATAATCTGGAGATTCTCCGGGATTTTCCGGCGAACGGCAAATTCGACAGCAATGATTTTTATAAAGATCCGTACACGGGCGTATATTTTAATATAATTGAATACGGCGACACCACCATTAAGCCGATATGGAGGGAAAAAATATTTATCCGTTTTAAAGGATTGCATTATTTCGCAACCACTGATACCATCTTATACTCCAATTTCCAAAGTACCTTTCCGGAAGAATTAGAATATATAGGGCCCGTTTCTTCTTTAACACAAAGCAGTTATGCAAATGCGGGGTGGGCTGTACCTCTCACTTATGTGGGACATAGAGGGAAAGTGAAATTGATAGTCCCTTTCGAGTCGGGATCATCCTACGACCAGTCCCAATATACTCCTACTTATTACGAGCAGGTAGAATACAGGTTTGAAAATCAGTGGTGATTATAAATATAAATTTTTTATGGCATTAATCAAATCCATATCCGGGATAAGAGGGACAATCGGCGGAACAGTCAACGAAAACCTGACTCCGCTCGATATCGTAAAATTTACAGCTGCCTATGCAGCATTTATCAAAAAAATATCAGGAAAGGAAAATCCACGTATCGTTGTAGGGAGAGATGCCCGCATTTCGGGTGAGATGGTACATCGTATCATCACCGGCACGCTTATAGGTATGGGATGTGATGTGACCGATATTGGAATGGCTACGACCCCTACCACAGAAATCGCCGTTGAAAAGGAAAATGCCGCCGGCGGTATCATTATCACCGCCAGCCACAACCCGAAACAGTGGAACGCCCTGAAACTATTAAACAGCAAAGGGGAATTCCTGAATGCGGCAGAAGGAGAGGAAATCCTGTCCATCGCTGAATCGGAAGACTTCTTATTTTCTCCTGTGGATAAACTCGGGAAAGTCATCCAGAAACAATACCTTCACGAACATATCCAACAAGTACTGTCGCTGGAGTTGGTAGATAAGGTAGCCATAGCTGCCGCCAACTTCCGTGTGGCGATAGATTGCGTAAACTCTGTCGGGGGAATTGCTATCCCGGAACTGTTGTATGCATTAGGGGTGAAAGAGATCTTTAAATTGCATTGTGCGCCCCACGGCAATTTCTCCCACAATCCGGAACCACTTCCACAGCACCTGACCGAATTGGCATCGCTGACACGAAGTTCCAAGGCAACCGTAGGTTTTGCCGTGGATCCGGATGTAGACCGGCTGGCGATCTATTGCGAAGACGGCGAACCGTTTGGGGAAGAGTATACGCTCGTGGCAGTGTGTGATTATGTTTTACAGCACACGCCCGGTAATACGGTATCCAACCTTAGTTCCAGCCGCGCGCTGAGGGATGTCACACGTGCCCGGGGCGGAGAATACAATGCTGCGGCCGTAGGAGAGGTAAATGTGGTAACTAAAATGAAAGAGACCCATGCGGTGATCGGTGGTGAAGGCAATGGCGGCGTTATCTATCCCGCTTTACATTACGGCCGCGATGCACTGGCAGGTATCGCACTTTTCCTCACCTATCTCGCCAAATCGGGTAAAACACCTTCAGAACTGAGAAAGTCATATCCGGCTTATTTCATGGCGAAACAAAAGGTGGAACTCACACCCGATATTGATACGGAAATGATCCTGAATAAGGTGAAAGAAAAATTCAGCGACCAGCACATAACCGATATCGACGGAGTAAAAATCGACTTTCCCGACAAATGGGTGCATCTGAGAAAATCGAACACAGAGCCTATCATACGTATTTATTCGGAAGCACCTTCCCTGGAAGAAGCGGAGGAGATTGGCAAACAGGTTATAAAACTCATACAAGAATTCTCATAATTTTCACCTCAAAGCTATATCCCGGATGATGTGGCTTTTGAATTAAATAAACTAAACAGGTCCGGAGTTAATGAAAGATACACTGATCAGTCGCGAAGAGTTGCGCAGTCTGCACCCTGCATTCAGGGGCAAATACGGAGACAAATTGATAGACTTAGGGATAAAAATATCCGCATTGAATGTGGCAAATGAAGTTTATAACCGGTCTAAACATCTTACCGGCCCTGCTTTTTGTAAAGACCTGCTGGATAAACTCGAAATCACCCGTACGGTAAGGAATGCAGAGGTGTTGGATGAATTCCGGGACCGCCCCTTTATCACGGTATCCAATCATCCTTACGGGCATATCGACGGGATTGCGGCGATTGAGACCGTGGGTAGCCGGGTACGGAATTATAAGATGATGGTGAACGTTATTTTAGGACTTGTGGACACCATGTCTGAAAACTTCATCACGGTAAACCCTATGCAGTACGCCAACAAGAACAGCATCAATCTCGCGGGTATCAAAGAAAGCATAGCCCATGTAAAGGCCGGTCATCCACTGGGTTTTTTCGCCGCAGGGGCAGTTTCCAATCTTATTTTCAAGAGAGGAAGAATGATAATTGAAGACCGGGAGTGGCAGCCGGCAGTTATCAAGATTATCCAGAAAACAAAAGTACCGGTTATTCCAATGCACATTTCCGGACGCAACAGTCTCTCTTTCTATTTGTCCAGAATATTTGGCTATCAAGCACGTACGCTCAGGTTGTGTCACGAATTCTATAATAAAAAAGGGAAAGAGATGGTGATTACCTTCGGTAAGCCGATCATGCCGGATAAGATCAAAGCATTTAAAGGCGATGTAACCGGTCTGGCTCATTACCTGAAGGAAGAAACCTACGTTTTAGGATATAACTGACGATAAACCGGATCCAAAAACAAACTTGTTTGAATTTTGGTGAGGTATTTACTCTGTACTCGCGTAACGAAAAAGTTCTTATCTTTGAATATTCAAAAAAACAGCACGCTTATGGCAAAACATTCTTTACAACAGGTGAAGCAACGTTTTGGGATTATTGGCAATGATCCCAAGCTGGATCGTGCTATCGACATTGCTTTACAGGTAGCTCCCACCGACTTATCGGTACTTATTACCGGGGAAAGCGGAACCGGAAAAGAGAATTTTCCGCAAATTGTGCACCAATATAGTAACCGCAAGCATGGTCCCTTTTTCGCCATCAATTGCGGTTCAATACCCGAAGGCACCATAGATTCGGAACTGTTCGGACACGAAAAGGGATCGTTTACCGGTGCCATGGGTACCAGAAAAGGTTATTTTGAGGTGGCCGACGGCGGTACGCTCTTTCTCGACGAAGTGGGTGAACTCCCTCTTCCCACACAGGCACGCCTGCTTCGTGTACTGGAGAGCGGAGAATTCATTAAAGTAGGTTCCTCCAAGGTAGAGAAAACCAACGTACGTGTTGTAGCAGCCACTAATCTCGATATGGTCAACGCTGTAGAGAAAGCCAAATTCAGGGAAGATCTTTACTACCGCCTCAACTCGGTACCCATCCGGATTCCACCGCTACGTGACCGCTCAGAAGATATACCGCTTTTATTCAGAAAATTCGCAGGTGATTGCGCCGAAAAATATATGATGCCTCCTATCACCCTGACCGATGAAGCAAAAGAGAAACTGAAAAACTATCGCTGGCCCGGGAATGTGCGTCAACTGAAGAATATCACCGAGCAGATATCTGTCATTGAACAGGAACGTCTCATCACGGCAGAAATACTTCAAAAGTATCTGCCCAACAACGAAGTAGGAATGCTGCCCGTTTCAATCCATCAGATCCATGAGTCGGAACAGAAATCATTCGCCAACGAACGGGAGATACTCTATCAGGTCCTGTTCGATATGAAAAAGGATATCACCGATTTGAAAAGCGTGGTGAAAAGCATGATGGAGGGTTCGGCGCAACATTCTCCGTACAATACATCCTCAAACGAGATGCACCACTCCCCTTCAATCATCACAAACGATAATACCCGCGTCTCGGTTCCTGTAAAATATGAGGCCATGCAAAAAAAAATCACTTTGGATGAGCCTGAGAGGAACAATATCCAGGAAGCTACCGAATATGAAGAAAGTGCATTATCGATCAGTGATGTAGAGAAGGAGATGATTATGAAAGCGCTGGAAAGGCATAATGGAAAAAGAAAATTGGCTGCCAACGATCTGGGCATTTCCGAACGCACACTTTACCGCAAAATTAAAGAGTACTCACTCTTAGGTTAGATTATGAAGAAAAATATTTTCATTCTCCTGTTATTACTCATTTCCGTCAGTTCGTGCAGTGTATCCTACTCTTTCAGGGGTACATCCATCAATTATGATCTCACCAAAACGCTCCAGATAGGCCATTTTGTCAATCAGGCCCCCCTGGTATATCCCCCGCTTGAGCAACAGTTCAATGAGGAGATGAAAGATATGTTCACCCGCAACACACGACTGCAATTGGTAAATCAGAACGGCGATATGGAGATCGAAGGAGAGATTGTGGGATATGAACTGACGCCGATGGCAGTACAGGAGGACGCATTTGCTTCTGAGACACGTCTGACCATGACGGTGAGGATGAGGTTCCGGAACAATAAGACAGATGATCCCGAGATTGAGGAGAGAATCTCTGCCAACCGCACGTTCTCCAGCGATCAGGTATTCGACTCTGTACAAGACCAGCTTCTTAATGAGCTCATCGATGAAATCATAGATCAGATATTCAACGCCACCATGTCAAACTGGTAATTGTATGCAAAAGGAAGATCTATACAATTGGATAGAAAATCCGGAAAGCTTGGACGCTTCTACGTTGGAAAAACTGAAAACGGTTGTGGGGGAATATCCCTTTTTTCACACGGCCAGATTACTCTATACAAAAAATTTAAATCTGGTTGACAATCAAAGGTATGAAGAGGAGTTGGGCAAAACTGCAGTTTTGTGCAATGACAGAAGGAAACTGTTCTACCTCATTTACCGGGAAGAATACGGGAAATTGCTGGGTAGGGATAAGAGTATTCATTTGAACAGAGCCGATAGGACAGAACAATTACTGGAATCATTCCTTTCCTCGCTTGGAGAAAGAGAGATGACTGAGCCTGCGATAGAGAATGTGGAGTTAAACCTGGCGACCACAGACTATTTTTCTTATCTGAAATCACTGGGTGGAGAAACTTCCACCCTTGATCAGGCTGAAGAGCAACAAGAATTACAACATCAGGATATTATCGATGCTTTTATCAAGAAAGCAGAATCGGAGATACTGTTTGTACCCAACGAATCACCCTCGGCCGACACGAAACAGGAAAAAGAAGAAAAAGAAGAAGGCGGTGAATTCCTGACTGAAACACTCGCCAGAATCTATATCAAACAGAAGAAATATGAACAGGCGCTGACAATAATTAAAAGGTTAAGTTTGAATTTTCCAAAAAAAAGTGTTTACTTTGCGCACCAAATTCGTTTTCTCGAATTATTGATTATGAATGCAGAAAAAAATAAAGATAAATAAGATATGTATATTTTCATCACAATCCTTATTGTACTGGCAGCGATCCTGATGATCTTTGCCGTATTGGTGCAAAAATCCAAAGGAGGCGGACTGGCAAGCGGTTTCGCATCATCGAACCAGATTATGGGTGTTCGGAAAACAACCGATTTTCTGGAGAAGTTCACCTGGACATTGGCAGGAACAATCATTGTTTTGAGTATCCTGACAGCCAAATACACTACCACCCACTCACACATCCCGCAATCACAAATAGAAGTTGAGCAACCGGCTCCGTTAAATCCTTCCACGGCCCCGAACGTAACTCCGGAAATACCTGTTCCGTCACAGATTCCCGCTCAACCTCAACCGGAAGAAGAAACACCGGGAGAGTAAATGATAATTTGCCATACGACCTTGGCATTAAAAAATATAAACATTGTCGTATGAAACAACGTGTGCTATTCCTTTTCTTCCTATTATCGTCCCTGTCCGCAGGGGCGCAGACCATTACATATGATACGATCAGGGTGTCTCCCAATGACGAGCGGAATATCCACCGCGATCGTCCGGTAAATGTAAAGCCTGCCGGGAAGCCTTTGGGAAGGGGAAATGTAAGTGCCGGAAAGCAACCTGCCACATTCGACAAAAGTAAACTCCGGTTCGGTGCGGACCTCGGCTTGTCGATAAGCAACAATTACACCAATCTGGGGTTTGGGCCGCAAATAGGATATCAGTTCAACCAATACTTCATGGCAGGTGCGGGAATCAGGTACTATTATAACAAATCGCGCACCTATGATTACGAGATAAAAAGCAATTTATTGGGAGCCAACTTGTTTGGATATGCTTACCCGCTGAGTTTCATTGCCCTCTTCGTACAACCCGAAATAAACTATATCTGGTCCAACTTGAAGCCGCGGAGAGACATGGACCTGAACTCGTATAAGGACGACGGAGTTGTCCCTTCGTTGGTGATAGGGGCCGGCTTCCGTCTGGGCAGGTCGCATGTCACGCTGAATTATGATCTGGTGCAAGACGACAAGTCACCCCATCCCGACGGATTGTATTTAGGTGTTTCCGCCTTCTTCTAAATTATCAGTCTCTCCCAGTCTCCCACTCTCCAAGTCCCCAAAGGCCCATCAACGAAACATAATATCATGTACAACGGGCACTCCCGCATGATCATTCAGTTTTTTAATCAGTTCCTCTTTGCTCATCATCAGTTCGGCACGTAATACAGCAGAAGTAAGATGGACGTAAAGGGTGCCACGGTTGAAATAGAGGTTACCGGTGTACTTGGCAATCCCCTCCCCCAATAATTCACTCCATCCTCTGATAACTCGTTGTTGGGACATTTTAATCTTCAGCGCACTATTCTCATCAAAAAAATCGGAGAGCGCTTCCGACAATGATTGAGCATTTTTCTTCTGCATACAGGCTAACCTTTCATCAGGAGATTATCTCTCCATTCATTACCGAATAGATATGCGAGTTGTTATTAATCCTCGCCAGTATTTTATCAAGTGATCCCCTGTTGGTATCCGATATGAATATTTGTCCGAATTCCGCACCGGAAACCAATTTTACAATCTCCTCCACCCTCTTCGAATCGAGCCGGTCGAAAATATCATCCAATAACATGATAGGAGTTGTTTTTCCTCTTTTCAACAGAAAATGAAACTGTGCCAGTTTCAGCGAAACAAAATAAGTTTTATTCTGCCCCTGTGAGCCCACCTTTTTAATGGGATAATCATCGAGCAGCATCTCGAGTTCGTCACGGTGAACACCCACCGAAGTATGACCTAAAAAGACATCACGTTGCCTGTTATGTCTCAACTTCTCCAGAAAATCAGCATCATTCAATTGAGAGGTATAGCTGAAAGAGACTCGCTCGCCGGATTGACTGATACGCGTATAGAATTGATTGAAGATAGGAGTGAATTCCTCAATAAATTCTTTCCTTTTACGATAAATAAAGGTCCCGGTTTCAGCCATCTGCTCTTCCCAAAGATCCAATAAGGTGAAATCAATAACCGATTCCTCATTTTTCAACAGCACATTCCGTTGTTGCAATGCCTTATTATACCTGACCAATGCACGTAAATATTCCTTGTCAAACTGGGAAACAGCCATATCCATAAATCTGCGGCGCACTTCACTCCCGCCTGTAATCAATTCATTATCCGCGGGGGATATCATCACCAGGGGGAGCAAACCGATATGATCTGAAAGCCGCTCGTATTCCTTCTTATTGCGCTTGAACTGTTTTTTTTGCCGACGACGTATAGCACAAAAGATATCCTCTTTAGTCTCATCTTCAAACTCATACTTTCCCTGTAACATACATACCTCTTCACCATGCCTTATAATTTGCGAATCTACAGGATTCGTGTAACTCCTGCAAAAGGAGAGATAATAGACGGCATCGAGCAAGTTGGTCTTCCCCATTCCGTTGTCACCTATGAAACAATTCATCTTAGGAGACAATGTGAGATCTGCCTGAGTCAGGTTTTTATAATTGATAAGGGAAAGTTCTTTCAGAATCATAATATATTGAAAATTACCAATTAGCAATTACTAATTACAGTATTGCCTAATTAGTCATTTATAATTGGTAATTAGTAATTAATCACATTAGTGTATTAGTCTAATTGACACATTGAGATCACTCTTCCAACAACAACCGTTGGAGATCTTCGGGTGAAATATTCATTTTGAG
>ERZ778021.670-NODE-670-length-54236-cov-6.721341_pt1 | contig 54236 bp, 46 predicted proteins | sample MGYA00375751_ERZ778021 | MGnify/ENA primary metagenome ERZ778021 (study PRJEB29350, sample SAMN05389814) | bioreactor metagenome | isolation source: Thiocyanate stock bioreactor | place: South Africa: University of Cape Town | collected 2013-08-29 ... | reverse complement strand
TTAATTCTTAGTTTTTAGTTCTTAGTTTTTAGTTCTTAGTTCTTAGTTTTTAGTTCTTAGTTCTTAGTTTTTAGTTCTTAGTTTTTAATTCTTAGTTTTTAGTTCTTAGTTTTTAATTCTTAGTTTTTAATTCTTAGTTTTTAGTTCTTAGTTTTTAGTTCTTAGTTCTTAGTTTTTAGTTCTTAGTTCTTAGTTTTTAATTACAATCTCCCCCCGTTTTATCACCGTCTCCACAATATTCATCCCCACATGGTAAGGCAGGAATTTATAGGACGGAAATTGCAATAAAATCAGGTCACCTTGCTTACCCACATTGATACTACCTATATGGTCTGCCTTGTTGATAGCCGCTGCGCTGTTAATGGTAAAGGCGGTGACAGCTTCTTCGGGCGACAGTTGCATATAGATGCAAGCGATGGCGAAGAGTAATGGCACCGAAGCAGTGAAAGAACTTCCCGGGTTGAGGTCGGTAGCCAGCGCTACCATGCAGTCCGCATCGATCATCTCCCGTCCCCGGGCATATTTTTCACGCAACGAAAAGGCAGTAAGGGGCAATAATGTGGCCACTACACCTGTTTCGGCCATAGCCCGGATTCCCTTATCCGATGCCTGCAAGAGATGGTCGGCAGAGAGGCAATGCAGTTCCGCAGCCAGTTCAGCGCCTCCCAATGGGGCTATCTCGTCGGCATGCATCTTCAACAGGAAGCCATGCTCCCGCGCAGCCGTCAGATAACGGCGTGACTGTTCTACTGAAAAAACATCTTTTTCACAGAATATATCGACTGCTTCGGCCAATTTTCCCTGCTTTACAAGCGGAAACATCTCCCTGATATTGAAATCTATAAATTCATCCTCTTTGCCTTTCCACTCCGCAGGTATAGCATGTGCTCCCATAAAGGTCGGCATGATATCCATCGGATGGATTTGGTTGAGACGGCGCATCACACGAAGCTGTTTCAACTCGGTATCCTTGTCAAGCCCATACCCGCTCTTCCCTTCCACGGTGGTGATGCCGAGCCGCATCATCGCATCGAGGCGCTGCCGGCCTGATTCCACCAATTCTTCTTCCGTGGCTTCCCGCGTGGCACAGGTCGTATTTACAATACCCCCACCCTTGTTCATAATATCCATGTAGCTGTCGCCCCGCATCCGCCAGGAGAATTCTTCCTCCCGGTATCCGCCGAACACGAAATGGGTATGGGGATCGACAAAACCGGGAAGTAATGCCTTACCGGTAGCGTCAATCACAGTATAGTCCCGTTCATGTACAGGAGCCTTTTCCCGTGCGTGAAGCACATGTGAGATAATCCCGCCGGTTACTATTACCGTGCCGTTTTCAATAAGATGCAGATCAGTCATTTCCTTTCCGCACTTTCCTGCAAATCCGCTACATGTAACTATCTGAGTGGCATTTTTGATGATGAGGTTACTCATTTTATTTTTCTAAATCTATTGACCATCAAACCTCCGGTGAATGGAGCAAAACTCTCTATTTCAAACGATTTTTTATCCGGATCTATTTTGAAATAAAAAGGTAAAGACCCGCCAGAACTTGATATCACATCCCGCAGGTAGATACTGTCCCCTTTGATTTCATAGGTATAAAAACCGCTTCCTGTTTTAGGAAGCTCATACCCATTCCGGATTTCTTTTCCTCTTTTCAGTTCAAATGTTTTCCCGGAAACAAACATCCTGGTACTAAAATCTATGGTATCTGTTTTTGTGTCCGTATGCACCCACACACCTTTTAAAGATTTGGAATCAATCTCATCATTTTCTTTGCTGCAAGAAAATTGCAACAACACAATCAATATAAACATGAATGGTAATACTGTTTTCATTTTAATAGATATTTAGTTTAGTTGTTTGTTATATTATTCCATCAGACGAGCCTCAAGCACCTGACCGACGGAGAAGTTCTCAAGCCCCAGGTAGTAAGCCGCGGAATCGACCAGCGCTTCCATCGGAACGAGGCCAATCACTTCGGCGCCTACCACAGGTACTCCGTACCGCTGCGCTTCGACGCGTACTAACTCATGAGCGCGGTAGATGGCCGTTTTAGTGTAATCGGTCAGGTTCATCGATACCTGCGTGATGCCGCGGTCTTCCAACGCCACCCCCATCGCTTTGCAGAAGCGTAATCCTCCCCCCAGATGGCGCACCTTTTTACTGATGGCGGTCGCGATTTCCAGATTATTTGTACCCAGATTTACATTATAGGCCACCAATGGCATACGGGCACCAATGGCCACGGCTCCAGCCGTGGGATGGGGTTGTGATGGCCCAAAATCGGGTACCCATTCCGGTTGTTTCATTTTATCAGTCAATCCCTCAAATTCACCTTTGCGTACATTGGAAAGATTTTCACGATGGGTTGCCGAAGCAGACTTTTCATAAAGGTAGACTGGAAGTCCGAATCTCTCTCCCACCGTTTCAGCGACCTCTTTCGATAACGCTATTGCTTCTTCCATCGTCACATTTTTAATCGGGATAAAGGGTACTACATCTACTGCTCCCATACGGGGATGTTGTCCTTGATGTCGGGTAAGGTCGATCAACTCCACCGCAGTTCCTATTGCTTCAGCCACCGCATTTTTCAAAGCTTCCGGTTCACCTGCCACGGTAATCACCGACCGGTTATGATCAGCATCGCCACTATAATCCAATAGTTTGACACCCTCTTTACCGCGGAATACATCCGCTATCTTCTCGATTTTTTGTTTGTCGCGTCCCTCGCTGAAGTTGGGCACACATTCCATGATTTTGTTCATAATTTGGTACTGATCTGATTTATTTTTTATCCTAATATTCAACACAAATATAACATAATTTTGGCTATTCACCCTCTTTATCATAAAATGATGCTGTCTAATAACTCATCATCTGCCAGATAAGGTTCGGTAATATGATATCCATTCGCATGTGAACGGTTGAAGGTATTCACGGTACTTATAGCATTAGGGTTACGTGCCCATGAGCGGCGTGCCACACCTCCCATCACATCCCACAGCATGGCAGAACGCAAGATCTCATCCACCCGCTCGCTACCGTCGCATACCATGCCGAACCCGCCGTTGATTGCTTTTCCGATACCTACTCCACCGCCGTTATGCAGCGCCACTAAGCTCATGCCTCGGGCAGCATTGCCGGCAAAGCACTGCACTGCCATATCGGCCATCACGTTACTGCCATCCTTGATATTGGCAGTCTCCCTAAAAGGTGAATCGGTGCCGCTCACATCGTGATGGTCACGCCCCAGCATCACGGGTCCGATCTCGCCATTCCGTACCATTTCGTTGAATTTCAATGCTATTTTTAACCGTCCTTCCGCATCCTGATAAAGAATACGGGCCTGTGTACCGACTACCAGCCGGTTTTTCTCCGCGTCACGGATCCATATCCAGTTATCACGGTCCTGCCCCCTCCGGTTCGGATCGATACACTCCATCGCTGCCCGGTCGGTCCTCGCCAGATCTTCCGGCTTTCCACCCAGACAGACCCAACGGAAAGGACCATAACCATAGTCGAACAGTTCAGGGCCCATGATATCCTCCACATACGAAGGCCAGATAAAACCATCCTTCTCATCCCTGCCGTTCTTCGATATCTCCTTTACTCCGGCATCATAGATTGCTTTCATAAAAGAATTTCCATAATCGAAGAAGTAAGTACCTTTCTCCACCAACTTCCGGATCACCTCAAAATGGCGCCGGAGCGAATCGTCCACCAATTCCTTAAATTTTGACCGGTCCTCATGCAACAAACGAGTACGTTCTTCAAAGCTGATCCCGGCAGGACAATATCCACCGGTATAAGGTTCATGACACGAAGTCTGGTCGCTCAATAATTCTATATGGATATGCTGTGCTGCAGCATATTCCAGCAGGTCGACAATATTGCCGTGATAAGCGATAGAAAGAGGCTCTTCGTTTCTTCTCGCTTCTTCCGCCCAGCGGAATGCTTCTGCCAGATCTCCTGTGACCCGTTGTACCCACCCTTGCGAACGGCGGGTTTCGATACGTGAGGCATCCTCCTCGGCAATAAGCGAAACCGCCCCCGTAATATCTGCCGCTTTGGGTTGTGCGCCACTCATTCCACCCAGACCGGAAGAGACAAACAATCGCCCCTTTAAATCACCGTCCTGTGGAATACCCAGTTTCAACCGTCCCGCATTCAAGAGCGTATTGAACGTGCCATGTACGATACCCTGCGGACCGATATACATCCACCCGCCGGCGGTCATCTGTCCGTAGTTGGCGACTCCCATTTGTGCGGCTATCTCCCAATCGACCAGATTATCGAACAGGCCGACCATCATCGAGTTGGTAATAATTACCCTGGGGGCATCCGGTTTCGATTTGAACAGTCCCAGCGGATGTCCACTCTCAACCACCAGCGTCTGCTCCTGTGTCAACTCTTCCAGATACATCTTGATCAGCCTGTATTGCATCCAGTTCTGGCACACCTGCCCTGTTTCGCCGTAGGTGACTAACTCATAGGGATAGAGTGCGATATCAAAACAGAGATTATTGTCGATCATCACCTGGAAAGCTTTTCCTTCAATACAATTGCCTTTATACTGGTCGATCGGTTTAGCTTTCAGGTCACCCTCGGGGCGATAGCGGTAACCGTAAATCCTGCCTCGTGTTTTCAGTTCTTCCAGAAATTCAGGTGCTAATTGTGCATGCAATTCCGTGGGAATATAACGCAGCGCGTTCTTCAAAGCAGTTTTTGTCTGGCTGTCCGTCAGGCTGAACCCACGGTCGGGTGCACGGCGAATTCCCTCCCGGAATGCGGGATATGGGGGCAATTGATCGGGTAAGGTTATTTGCATACGAATATCATTTACATTGAACACTAAAATCGTGTCCTTGTGCATATTGTTATTTCGATAGCAAAAATACAGGAATTCAGATAAAAAAACGATATTAACCGCGTTAATTGTGAGGAAAAGTGTTTTTCAAACTAAAACGAATATGTATAGGTGACCCCTGCGACATAGCGATTTTCGGGATTATTCACATTTATCTCTTTGTCATACAACCCGAAAAGTTCGACGGATTGCTTCTTGTTTATTTTGTACGAACCGGAAAGCGCGTAGCGCATACCTTCAAAAACATTCCCGTCGGGATTGTTCAACTGGTAGAAACTCTCGACCGATACGGCCGGTGTAATCCTGCTTTTCGGGATGTCATACGCGATTTTCAACCTGTTCCGCCATACCCAACCGGGATTTATCTTATAGGTATCGATCTTTCCACTGTTCTTGATCCTGTCCGAGTCATCTTTTGTGGTGACCTGTATCCGTTCCCGCAGGCTGAAAGTAAAATTTCCCCATTTCTGCCGTCCCTGCAAATAAGCGATAAAACGATTTCTGGGTTGATAATCGGAATATTCCATATCATGAAAATGAAGGTACTGGTATGCCACCCCTACCCTTAAAGGTTTAATGATACGGTATTCAACCCCCACTTTCCCCGATAACCGTGAGATATTCTGTAAATTGTCGCGCGTACGGAGTTCAAACTCCCCGTTCAACTCAATTTTTTTTAGTTTCTTCGTTATTTCAACGGACGACCAGACCCCGAAATCGTCGTTTTGCGCACTGAGGGGAACCGACACCAAAAGGAGCCATGAAAAGATGATGACAATTTTTCGTACCATATACAATCTGTTGTTTAAAAGTCATCCAGAAAATTTCCCGGTTTTACGATATTGTCCGCCGTATTTTCCTTATTATGGTCTGAATAATATACTTTCACATAGGCAATATCCTTTAAGAAATCGATCTGCCCTACTTCAAACCGTTCTATATTCAGGCCGCTCCGCTGGCACAGGTCTGCAAGCATCTCCGCTTCCCGGTCCGGTGTTATCAGCTCTATCCTCTCGTAAATGATCAGCTTGCTGTTCACATGCTTCAGGAGCCTGATGCTTTCCAATACCCAAAACATAATGATAAAAATCAAATTCGTGAACAGCAACTCCATCCCACTGACTTTACCATTACTCAGGGCGTTGATAACCGAGATGCCGATAATAGCGAACAGGTAAGTCATTTCCCTCACAGGTAATGTGTCGGTCCGGTAACGAAGGATACCGAAAATAGCGAAGAGACCCAATGCAAAACCTACCTGTATTTTTACCGAATCCAGCAGAAAGATCATCAGGAAAATAGTGGTACTCACCATCAGAAAAGTAAACAGGTAATCGCGCCTCTTCGTTTTCCTGAAATAAAAGAAATAGACAATAATACCCGTAATGAGCAGGTTGAAGAGAAAACGGACGATCAGGTCGGCAAACGCTTCTCCATTGAAAAAGTTATGTATGCTATCCATAAATGAAATCTGTTATTTTGTGAATATGAAAAACTTTACGCTTAATGCCATTCTGTTTTACCCTGGGATCGGTCAATGCCGTTCCCAGGCAATATTTGCTTAATCTATAGGGTGTGATATGCTGTTGTTTCATCTTCTGCTCAACCAGGGACGGGGCATATCCTCCTTTTTTCGCCTCGATAATGACCAAACCGGGTAACTCCACTTTTTTATCCGTAAGGGTATGCTGAAATTCCAGGTCGAAATCAATCGTCAGGCGTTCGGTCTTATCTTTATTGACCAGCGTGATCCTCCGGTAGCGGCTCTCCAGTTTTGCTTCCAGCAAAGAAGAACAATACGGGGAATGCGTACCGATAAATTCTTTTGAACCGGCCTGGTTAAGGGTATGTAAATCGTCGGTTTCAATCCGTGTTTTCTGGGTTACCCCCTTGTTCGATTTGTATTTTATTTCCAAGAAACAACTGTGCGAATCGCAATATTCACGGGTCCTGATCTTGAACCGGTTCAATTTCCCGTTCTGGTGCGAACGATACATGGCATAATCAGGGGTATCGTAATATAAGGTAAAGTATTCGAATGCGCGCCTACCGGACAAGTCATCCTGCTGGATGAAATAATCGGGTGCAAGCGTTTTCAGCAAATGGGGTAATATTTCCGTACGGATAGCATATTTGGTATCTATCCGTCTCATCAACCGGATGTCTTTCATCTCATCCAGTGTAATCCGTTCAAACAATTCCAACCCGCTTACCTTGTCCATATTTTGTTACATTTTTGTTACAAAAATAGGATGAAAAAGCAAGCCAATTCAGGCACAAAATTCAAATTGAGGGTGAAACGGAAAAGCTAAGGGTCGAAACAGCCATTTGGGCGGGTGAAACGGAAAAAAATCCTATTCCTCCGGGAAAGGCAGCAAACAATGCTTACATTATGTCAATAAAGCATTGTCAGCCACTGTTTTAATTCCGAAACCCGCTCTTTGCTGATCAGAATTTCTTTTTCCGTTTCCACATTCAGTGTAAGGCATAAGCGGCTCCCCAACCGTACGTTCAGCTCTTTCACGGCTTTCCGGGAGACAATAAACTGCCGGTTGGCCCTGAAAAACAATGTGGGATCAAGTATCTCGCCTAAAGCGTTCAAAGATTTCTCGGTGTGATAAATTATTTGATTAGACGTAGAAACATATACTTTTTCATTTTTACTGTAAAAGCAGGCGATCTCCTGCGTATCAACAGGGATAATTGTGTCTTTATAGGAAATAAGGAGCGTTTTAAGATAATTCTTTTGAGGAAAGAGGTTCGCAATGCGACGGACATAATCATCCCGTTCAGTGCCTGCAAGGAACTTCAATTTGGCGAGGGCATGCACCACTTCTTCAGGATGGATAGGTTTCAGTAAATAATCAATACTGTTCACTTTAAATGCCTGTAAAGCATATTCGTTATAAGCTGTTGTAAAAATAACAGGCGACCTGATCTCCGTCCGTTCAAAAATAAGGAAGGACTCTCCATCGGAAAGCTGTATGTCCATAAAAACAATATCGGGATGGTCGTGTTTCTTTAACCACTCCACACTTGCCCGTACACTGTCGAGTACGGCAATCACGCGCAGATCCGGGGCAACATCGTTTAAAATAGCCTTCAGGTTACGCACCGCGGCGGTTTCGTCTTCAATGATTACAGCTTTCATATTCAAAATTAAAACTAAAAACTCCTGAAGGAGAAAGGATTTAAGGAGTCGGAGACTTTTCCACAATCGGTAATTTTACCGTAAAAACCCGGTCGTCATTTTCTATGAGAATACTCTTTGACAAAAGCAACCGGTAACGATCGGTAAGGTTCTTCAGTCCGATACCGGTATTTTCCCGGTATCCGAATTTCGGCCTGACAGGGTTGGATATCGCCAACTTTTCTTCCCCGGTAATATAAATATGGATGGTCAGAGGGTTCTCTTCCGAAATCACATTGTGCTTGATTATATTCTCTATTACCGGCTGAAATGACAGTACCGGCAATAAATACTGAAGATACTTTTCATCGATGTGGATATCGAAAAAGAGTTTATTTTCATACCTGATTTCCAGCATATAACGGTATGCATTCAGAAAAGAGAGTTCCTGTTGAAGCGCTACAAGTGTTTTATTGTTAGAGCTTAACACATACCGGAAAATATCCGACAATTCGTTGATATATTTCAGCGACACTTCATTCTGCTGCTCCCTGACCAAAGCCGACAGTGCATTTAAAGAATTAAAAAAGAAATGCGGATTGATCTGGGCGGTAAGCACATTATAGGTTGCCTGTAAATTTTCGGTTTTAAGGCGCTCATTTTCAATTTTCATTTGCTGTTGCCTGTAGACCAGCATGATAATCAGGCCGTACAGCACCGCAATGATTCCGGCAAATATCGTTTTGAACATATTGATACCGTTCAGTCGAAAACCTTGCCGGGGAAAATCCGTAACCAACATGTGAAAGGCTAAAAACAGCGCGCAAATAATAAGGGTTCCTACAATGGAAACAGCCGTATTCTTTCATTCATCGGATTTATATCCGGTATCCAACATCAGATTGCGGGTATTGAAAAACAACAAAAGTACCGCCAAAAAGAAAAATGAAACAAAATCAGCCACAAGCCTGGCCTGCATATTTCTTCCGGAGGGTGGTACGGACAACTGGCGATTTTCGGAAGGAGGCATTCTTCTTCCGGGATCCGGGACCACCCGTTCCGGTTGCGGTCCGATCCTTTCCCTTTCCATGGATGATTGTTCACGTGCCGGCGGAAGGCCATTACCGTAGCGGTTCAACTGCCTTGTAAAGTCAGGAAAGATAATGATCAACCCGATCATACAGGCTATCAGCAAATTAACAACAGCGATCGTTGAACGTTTCATATATTCCTAACCAATAAACCAGCATATATCTAACGATAAATCAATAATTACCAACGGCGTTCCATACTTCCACAGGATAATCCGACTCAATGATATCCGGATTAATCCTGATTGCTTCTTTATAGGCTGATTCTCTTTCCTCCGGCGTTCTCAATCGATCGAGTGATGGAGCATAAGAAATCATACACCTGACACCTTTGGCCCGTAATTTTTCCACAATATGCCTGTTGGAATCGTTGATCGTCTGTCCCACATAAGCGATCATGTTTTCCCATGGAACACCGCAAATGGCAATATCCTCAAACTCTTCATCATTCCGTGCGAAGACAGACAACATGATCCCGGGCAATCTATCAGAATAATATCTTGCCTGTGCTCCCGTATGCACAGTAAGCATCACATGTTTTTCCGCCTTGTGCTTCTTGATCAAGTCCACGATCATCTGGAGCGGGACATCTTTTTTGTCCAGGTTGACAACAGTTTTTCCTTTGCTCCATTTGATCACCTCTTCGAGTGTGGGTATTTCAGCTGATGTGATATTTCCTTCATGGTCTTTCAACCTCAACAATTGCAGTTCGGCGAAAGTATAATCGGAGAGATTGCCCTTCGCATTTGTAGTCCTGTCCAATGTAAGATCATGCATAAGCACAATAACGCTGTCTTTGGTCAGGCGGGGGTCTATCTCGAAGAACGCGGGCATTTGGGTCAGCACATGCTGGAATCCCTCAATGCTGTTCTCGGGGTATCCGGCCTCACGACCTCCCCTGTGTCCACTTACCAGTATCGAACTATCTCCTTTGTAAGCAAAATACTGATGCGTATCTTTGAGCTTTTTAAATTTAATATAATTCTCTTCACCCTTTTTGGACTTGCAACTGTTGAAAGAGAGCAATGCTACGAACAAGAGGGAGATGCTGAAAAGCAGATTTTTGTTGACTTTTACCATAACTGTTTAATAGATTACCTTAAAGAATATTCATTTCCCAAAAGTATAGCATAAAGAGCGAAAAAACTAATAATTTGCTTGCCAAACAAATAAAAATATACATGCCTAACCCTATGGATAAAAAAAATAGAGCTAAAAAATCAGACAATCATCAGGAATGAAAACAAAAAAGAGCGGACAAAGCCGCTCTCCACTTTTTTCACTTTTATGGTTTTGGTCATTGCAGTCTGACAAGACGGTAAAGAAGTTGTTGATTAGCTTCCTGGATATCGTCGATTATCGACTGGGTAAAGTCTTCGGTAAACAGTTCACGTTTGGAATTCACATAATCATAGAATCCCGAAACATGCTTTGCAATATCGTTTGGGGCTGAAGTCTGGGGAATGACGACATTCAAATCGCCGACCAGTGCGAAGGTGGTTTCGGCAATCCGGTCAAGCGTATCCGTCAAGGTGTCGATGGCCTGGTCCAGCGCGATGTGCTGGGCATAACTTCCTTTACCTGTCACATGCCAGTGGTAAAGTTTTAAACTGTTGTTAAAAGAGTAAAGTTCACCAATAAAAGCCCCGAGTTCCTGGTTTGCTGAAGTTGTTTTTGCTTTGGGCTGTTTTGCTGTTGTTGTGTTCATAACTATTCTTTTTAAATTGTTATTATATATCTAACAAGCGGCAACGAAAAAAGTCTTTAATTTTTGATTGAATATATCTATGATATATAATCATCATCTATCTATTAGCTGTTTTTTATAGCAAAATACTTATTTCATGTTTTCCTCTGAAAAAATATTTTCTATTTCATGCTTGGAAATACCTCAATTTTCATGTACATTTGGGAAATATTTTATTCATACCGATATATTTTACAGAATAATAGCGATTAAATCATACAGCCGCAATATTTGAGAATACGTGCGAAAAATTAAGTTGTTGATATGTTCCAATAATACTGAATAAAAATTATTGAAATATGAATTATAAGCTGGAAATCTGTGCTAATTCCGTGGCGAGTTGTATAGAAGCGCAAAAAGGAGGCGCTTATCGTGTGGAGCTTTGTGCCGCGGTACCCGAAGGAGGGACTACTCCTTCATATGGCGATATTGCCGTGGCGAGAGAGTTATTGGATATCAAGCTGAATGTGATTATCCGTCCGCGAAGCGGCGACTTTCTCTATTCGGCACTGGAACAAAAAATCATGTTGAAAGATATCGAGATGGCCCGCCAATTGGAAGTTGACGGTGTAGTGATCGGCTGCCTTACCGCAGATGGTGAAGTGGATATGGAGCGTAACCGGGAATTGATTGATGCAGCCGGAGGAATGAGTGTGACCTTTCACCGTGCATTCGATATGTGCCGCAATCCATTCGACAGTCTGGAGAAGATTATTTCCTTAGGATGTCAAAGGGTACTCACTTCCGGGCAACGTCAACAGGCAGAGCAAGGCATTCCGCTTCTCAAAGAGATGGTACAACAGGCAGGCAACCGTATTATCATTATGCCCGGTAGCGGTATCAACATGCATAATATTGCCACTATTGCAAGGGAAACCGGTGCCAGAGAGTTCCATCTTTCGGCGAGAAGACCGGTGGAGAGTGCCATGATCTACCGTAACCCCAATATAAGAATGGGAGGAAACGCAGTAGTGGTTGAGGAATACGAACAGCAGGTCACCCAATCTGAATTGGTGCGTCATACGATGGCAGCATTGGAGAACCCCAATAATTTTTGGATATGAGACACCATTATTCATTTTTTATATTTATTATTGTGTTGATAGCATGTTCCCGTTCCGAAGGCGATGTTCAACTTACCTATGAGCCGGGAATATACAAGCCTTACGGGCAAGAGTTATCGTCTGTTTTTGCTTTCACCGGTAACAAGGAAATTGATGGTAGTTCAATAATAGTGACCGGTCCATCGGGAAAGACCGGCGATATTCATTTTGTAGAGATGGAACCGCGGGTGGATGCACTGAGAGAACCAACGATACGGTTTAACACCATTCTTTTGGGAAAGAGAAATACAGCCAGGGTTCTTTGTCTTACCTGCCCGGAGACCTCCATGCAGCTAAAAATAAAAAACGACAGTATCTTTTTGATACCGGAAAACCTGAAAGACGCAGTAAAATTTGCTCCCTATACAGAAATGGGGTTGACTCTTGTAAGCGGAAAAGAAGCGGAACTCCATGCAACTATACGAGGAAAAATGATGGAAGAAGGATTCATCTTATCCACCTACAATATCTTCATCAAATCTTCAAGCGTTACCAAAGGTATAACTGACGCGAATTATCTCGATCTCGATTACCTGAAAAAAGAACTTGAGAAGAACGACACTTTGGTATATGTGAAAAAAGAGACTTATTTCAGGAAGCCATAGTTTGACACCTATTTCTGTAACGAATAGAGCAATTGGATTTCTTCTGCCCAGAGCGACTCAACGGGGGTTTCAAGAATGAGCGGCAGATCGTCAAGCCGCGGATCATTTACAATAAAAGAAAAAAGATCCATGGTCATCAATCCTTTTCCGAGGCTATCGTGCCGGTCAACCCGGGAACCCAGTTCCTTTTTCGAATCGTTGATATGCATCCCTTTTAAATAACGGAAGCCTACTACCCGGTCGAAATGGTTCATAGTTTCATCATAACCCTCTTTTGTCCTGATTTCATAACCGGCAGCAAGGGTATGTGCCGTGTCGAGACAAACCCCTACCCGACTCTTATCGTCCACTTTGTCAATAATATGGGCAATCTGCTCAAAAGTATATCCGAGGTTGGTTCCCTGCCCAGCGGTATTCTCTATGACAGCGGTCACTCCATTCGTCTTTTCCAGTGCCAGATTGACCGATTCGGCAATTCTGTCGAGGCAGGCATCGACCGGCATTTGATTGAGATGGCTTCCCGGATGGAAGTTAAACCGGTTGATCCCCAATTGTTCGCACCGTTTCATCTCATCATAAAAGGCTGATCTCGATTTTTTCAGACCCTCCTCGTCGGGATGCCCCAGATTAATCAGGTAGCTGGCGTGTGGAAGAATGTGATCAGGAGAATAGCCCAGTTCTTCACAACGTGATTTGAAGAGGTCGATGTTCTGTTGCGTATAGGGTGAAGCAACCCATTGGCGTTGATTTTTGGTAAAGAATGCGAATGCCTTGGCCCCGATGGCATGGGCATTCAGTGGTGCATTCTCCACACCACCCGATGCACTGATATGAGCTCCGATAAATTTCATATGACTAAAACTATTTATTTTATCTCCAATTCTTATCGAAACAAAGATACGACGATAAAGGTTCAATTGGGCATGCTATACAGTTTTTTTTGCCTGAGAAGTCATTTAATTCTTTGCCGGACTTTTCGGAAAAGTCATCAGGAAATGCAATCCTCCTTCGGGACGGTTCTTTGCCACGATGCTTCCCTTGTGGAACAGAACAGCATTTCTGACGATGGAGAGTCCTAACCCCGATCCGCCGGTGTTACGCGTTCGGCCTTCATTCACCCTGTAAAAACGCTCAAAGATACGCACCAGGTGCCTTTCATCGACTCCCGTACCGGTATCATAGAACTCAAAGAAATAGCTATTCTCATTTTCATTGTAGCAACGCACAACAATATCAATGCTTTCACCGCCATAGGAAATAGCATTCTCGATCAGATTCCGGAAGATGGAATAGAGAAGTGTGCGGCTACCATATATCACCACATTGTTGTTTACCTCCACCGTGAAAGTATTATCTTTCTCCTTCAGTTTATCAGACAGATCATTACTCAGTTCTTTGAGGAGGTCTTTCATGTTCACCTGTTCCTGTTCGAACCTGTCAGGTGCCTCTTCTATCTTGGTCAGCATGCTGATATCCTGTATCAATTCCGAAAGGCGAATAGTCTGTGTATAAGCCCTTTCTAGAAACCCGTGAATACGTTCACTATTATCACCCTTATCATCATAGAGGTTGAGGATTGTTTCGAGATAACCGCGGATGCTGGTGACAGGCGTGCGGAGTTCATGCGCGATATTATTGGTCATTTCCTGTTTGAGCAGGCGTGTTTTTTCTGATTTGGTAATATCACTGATATAAAATTCAAAACTCTCATCCTCAAAAATAATAATCCGTACATTAAATTGCCTGCCACTCTTTCCTATCCGTTTCGAGAAAATATTTCCTTCCCTGGGCCTTGTATTGAGAAAAGTGACAAACTCCCCGAAAACAGGATCGTCGAAAATAAGTTCAGTCTCCAGCGTAGGTTTGTCCAAGATCATATTCAGGAATTGCAGGAAATGGGAGTTGGCATAGATTTCCCGGCGATCTTTCGAAAAGATGGCGATTCCCTCTTCTGAAAGCTGAAAATGCTGCAACAGCTTCTCACGCTCTGTCGCCAGTTTTCGGCGATTCTCCTGCAATAGATTGTAGTTTTCGACAATATCGGCACTTACCTCGCCCACCTCATCATCGGCAAAAGTAAAATCGGCAGGGACATTGGTGCCGTTCTTCACATTGAGTGAGAATTCCTTTAATTCTTTCAATGATTTTGAGAACCGGTTGGAAAAATAAAGCATCATCAATATGCACAGCACGAAAAAAAGAAGGATATAGATGATAAACGAACTGCCGGAATTGATGAACGATTGCAATTGTATATCATACGGAACTGCAAGCCGGATGAAATAGCCTTCATCGTATTTTTTAGAATAGTATAGATACTTGATGTTATCACTTTCCGATAAGCGGATATTCGACCCACTCCCAAAACCAATCGATTTCTGTACTTCGGGGCGTTTCAGGTGGTTTTCCATTTCACCGGCCTCCAGAAGGTTATCGTAAAATACCCGTCCTTCCCAACTGATGATAGTGCAACGCACATCGGAAGGCATATAACGTAATAATTCCTTAACCCGCCCCGGTTCTTTTTGAATATCAACGGCATTATCAGTGAGATACTTGTATACAATATCGGCATTGTTCTCAAGGGTACGCTCCAGGCTTCGCGTGCGTTCACTTTTAAATTGTTGTTGTTCAAACAGGATAATCCCTACAGTAAACAATGCGATGATCACTGTAAAAATAGATACAATACGTGCTTTGAAGGATATCTTTCGTTGCATTTTTTAGACTTTTAGAACCAAGAATCAAGAACCAAGCCTTTTGGATATAGGTGTCCTCCCACTCTCCCACTTAATCACCAACATTCAAATAATAACCGAATCCGGAACGGTTGACAATAAGGCCTGCATAATCTCCCAGTTTCTTTCTCATGCGGGTGATATGCACATCGACAGTACGGTCGAGCACAAATTCATCCTCACCCCACACACTGTTTAATATTTCCTCACGGGTAAGCAGGTTAGGCGATGTTCGTGCCAACAAAGAGAGAATCTCAAATTCTTTCTTGGTGAGCGCTATCTCATCCCCGTCGATTGCTACCCGGTTGCCCTGCAAATCAATATTCAACCCTTTATAACTCCAGTTGGTTGGCAAAGGCTCGGCCGGTGTCACTTTAGCGAGTGCACTTCGTTTGAGCAATGCTTTCACACGGACAAGCACCTCTTTCACCGAAAAAGGTTTGGCTATATAATCATCTCCTCCCAATGAAAAACCGGTCAGCATATCATTTTCTGTATTTTTGGCCGTAAGAAAAATGATGGGGATGGAATTCTCCTTCTTCCGCAATTTTTCGGCCACTTTAAATCCGGATATGCCTCCCATCATCACATCGAGGATAATGAGCCGGTGTATATCGGTAATCATCTCCAGAGCCTCTTCCCCTGAATTAGCTACATCTACAATGTATCCTTCGCTTTCCAGATTAAATTGCAGGATATCGCAAATATCTTTTTCGTCATCGACCACAAGGATCCTTGCCTTCATCTCTTTCATACTATTCATCTCCCGATTTTTCTTCGTTAGCCGGCTTTTTCGACTCCTTCGCATGCCGGATATCTCTCCCCTCAATCACGTATACTGCTGACTCGGCAATATCCACTGCCTTATCTCCAATCCGTTCCAAATAGTAAGAGATACTATTGAGATTCATAATATTGACCAGCGACTTCGCGCTCTGCACTTCATTCTGAAAGTCTTCCGCCAGTTTGCGTTCTATTTTTCGCTCCAGTTTATCCACCTTATCATCCATTAGGATGGTATCGTAGGCCATTTCATTGCTTACGCCGGTAAAGGCGAAAAGTGCATTTTTCAACATCTTGTCAGTTTGGACAAACATCTTATCGATCGGTTTCTTGTATTTCTCGAAACCTGTCAATGAAAAATCTATCTCTTCCAATGCAAAAGCAATGTTCTCGATCAGGTCGCCTACCCGTTCCATAGAGATAGTCATATCATGATATGCCATCAGCCTGCGCAAATCGGAGGCCCTGGGCGTGAAAAGCATGATCGCGTTAATCACCTTTTCCTTGATGGTTACATCCAGCGAATTAATGATCTTCTCATTCCGTTTCAACTGGGGAATGATCTCCTTATTACGATTATCCCGTACGAGATCCGACGCCAATTTTATTTGGGTCAGTACCATTTCCGAGATCAACTGGAAATCGCCATGCAACTGGTCTATGTAGTTGTCTTTTATCCCTTTCACATATGGGGCATCACCCTTTTCATTCCCGTCTTTCATTGTTTTTCCTTATTTGATTGGCTCGTCGAAACAGGATAATCAGCATCCCTGTTATAACAAGCAAAAATAATCATTTTTATTCACCTCGCATCATAAATGTTCCAACCGTTCATCATTTTCAATATCAAATCTCTTACCCAAAAACACCCGTCAAGTACTCTTCAGTACGTTTGTTCTGTGGTTTGGTAAACATCTGCGTAGTATTTCCATGTTCTACCAATTCTCCCAGGTACATAAACATGGAATTATCCGATATGCGTGCTGCCTGCGACATATTATGAGTCACGATAATGATGGTGAACTTCTTCTTTAATTGCAGCAGTAACTCCTCAATCCTGTTAGTAGAAATCGGGTCGAGTGCCGAGGTAGGCTCATCCATCAACAACACTTCCGGATTCAGTGCAAGCGCGCGGGCTATACAAAGCCGTTGTTGCTGGCCGCCGGAGAGGAACGATCCTCTTTTAGTCATTACATCTTTCACCTCGTTCCACAGCCCTACGCTCTGCAGGCTCTGTTCCACAATTTCTTCTTTCTCCCTCTTTTTCAACCGGATCCCGTTGAGCTTGTAACCGGCCAGCACGTTATCATAAATACTCATCGTAGGGAAAGGATTGGGCTGTTGGAACACCATGCCCGCCATACGGCGTACTTCCATCGGATCCATTGCCAGTATATTCTTTCCTTTCAAAGAGATCTCGCCAGTAGTTTTGATATGGGGATAAAGATCGTGCATACGGTTGATGGCGCGCAAGAGCGTACTTTTCCCGCAACCCGACGGTCCCATGATAGCTGTAATCGTATTGGGATAGATATCGGCGGTCACCCTGTTCACCGCAAAACTACCGGGAGAATAGGATACCGATACCTCCTTCAATTGAAGGACAGGATTTTCTTCGTTTATATTATTTATACTTTCCATTTACGTGCTACAATTTTGGCTATCCAGTTTAACAGGAATATAACGATTAATAAGAGAAGTGATGACGACCAGATCAGGTCTACCAGGTTGGGATCATTGTAGAAGTCCCAGATCAACAAGGGAATGGCACTGGTCGGTTGCATCACTTTCCAGTTCACTACTGCCGCTCCGAGTGCGGTCAGCATCAATGGCGCCGTCTCGCCCATCACGCGCGACACGGCGAGGAGTATTCCTGTAAAAATACCCCCGAATCCGGAAGGGATCAATATCCTGAATACCACATTGGTATAAGAGGAACCTAACGCAAGCCCCGCCTCTTTATAGGCCGGGGGTAGCATTTTCAATGTCTCTTCGGTAGAACGTACGATCATGGGTAGCATCATGATAGTGAGCGCCACGCTACCCGCCAGGGCCGAATATCCCCCTAACGGCTTCACAATCCATGCATAAGCGATAATACCGATCACGATGGAAGGCATTCCCTGTAGCAAGTCAGTCAGATAACTCACTACCGCTGCAAGCTTTTTTCCCCGGTTATCGGCAAGGTAAATGCCGATGAACAGACCCAGAAACACCGAGAACAGGATAGCCATCCCTACAATCAATATGGTACCCGTGATCCCATTCAATATTCCTCCCGGGATGGACTCTCCGTTCATCCGCGCCAGCATGGCATCCATCGACGAAGGGGTTACCTCAGTGAAAAGACGGAGGTTGAAATTCTTATATCCTTTCGATACAACATCCCACAGGATAAAGAACAAGGGAAACATGGCTATCAGTGAGAAGAGGCAAACCAACACAAAGGCTGTTTTGTCTTTTCCTTTCCGCCATCCCATGTATGTTGTTTTATTCCGACTCATACTCTCGCTAATTTTTTCATCACCATCTTAGCCACCAGGTTGATAAGAGCCGTAATGATAAACAGTAACAGGCCGATGGCAATCAGTGCACTGAGTTTCAACCCGTCGGCTTCCCCGAATTGGTTGGCAATCACGCTCGCCATAGTGTTTCCCGTGTCGCGTAATCCTTGCGGTATCCTGTTGGTATTCCCGATCAACATCGTTACGGCCATGGTCTCGCCAAGGGCACGCCCCAACGCAAGAATAAAAGCGGCAACAACTCCTGATGCAGCCGTAGGCAGGCTGATATGCTGCACAACCTCCAAACGGGTGGCACCAAGGCTATACGCACCTTCCTTGAGCTTATTGGGTACCATCGACAGGAATTCGGTACTCAATGACGAGGCATAAGGGATAATCATAATGGCCAGGACCACCGATGAGAGAAAAATCCCAAAACCCTGCGCATTCACACCCATTTCTATTATGATAGGCCGTACAGTATAAAAACCCCATAAACCATACACGATGGAAGGAATACCTGCCAGCAGGTCTACAATTGAACTGACGAAAGAGGATACCCTGCTACCCTTGAAATATTCACCATTGAACAAGGCCACAGCCATTGCAAAGGGAACACAAAACAAAAGTGCCAGAAATGCAGTATAAAGCGTTCCCACAACAAACGATAATGCTCCATATTCTTCGGTTGCCGAGCGGGGATCCCATTCTGCATTGGTTACAAAACCCCAAATGCCATATTCACCGAAAGCTTCTACAGAACGGCTCACTAACGCATAAATGATTCCTGCTGCAAGTAACAGGATCACCAACGCCGCTGCAAATAATACTATCCTGAATATTTTATCTTTCACGAACTATAAATTACTAATTATAAATTACTAATTACCTGTTAACCAATCATCACATCATCATCACATCATTCTCATTGACTTCGTCCATTTTCTGTCGTCTCTCGGCATAGTACAAACAAGTTTGCCTCTGCCCTCGTTCCTAAGAAAATTGTCACATTATTACTTCTCCCCCATAATGAATCTCCTCAATCAACTTTCTTGTCTTTTCCACCGCCTCAGCAGAAAGAGGAGCATAATTTATCTGTGCAGCCACTTTTTGCCCTCCGTCACTGATCACGTAGTTCAATAGGTTTACGAGTGCTTCCGCCTCTCTTCTCGTGCGATTACCATATTGTTGATCCTTATACACCAATATCCAGGTAAAAAGGCTGATGGGATATGCATTGGGATCATCCGAGTTAATGATGGTCGCCCGCATATCATCAGGCAGCATCACGTTAGCGGCAGCCGAGATGGTCTCAAGCGCGGCATCCACATAATTGCCCGCTTTGTTTCTGAGTTTGGCCACCGGGAGTTTCAGTGTAAGCGCATATTCAGAGCCGATATACCCGATGGCACCTTCAGTCTGCTGCACAATACCGGCTACTCCGGGATTTCCTTTCGCCGCGATACCCGCCTCCCATTTCAGGGCTTTCCCTTTTCCCATCACGCTGTCCCAATCCGGGCTCACCATCGACAAGTATTCCGAAAAATTATAAGTGGTACCGCTACCGTCTGACCGGTATACAGGGGTGATATCCAGATCAGGTAGTGAGGCGTCGGGGTTAATAGCCCGGAGTCTCGGATCGTTCCATTTTTTAATATTTCCCAGATAGATATCTGCCACGAGAGGCCCCGTCAACCGGAGGCTATCCACCCCCTCGAGTGTATAAGCCATCACCACACCACCCATACAGGTAGCTATATGAATCACTTCCGCGTTCATCGACGTAATCTCTTTACTATTCAGAAAAGCATCGCTGGCACCGAAGTCCACCGAACGGTCACGCAGGCTGCGAATCCCTCCGCCACTTCCAATGGCGCCGTAGCTTATTTTTATTCCACCGTTCAACCGCATGTAATCACGAAAAACGATATTATAATAAGGATAGGGAAAAGTAGCACCTGCACCCGATAAAGATATTCCTGAGCCGTTTTTTTCCACAGGGGCGGAATTGTTGTTACAGGATATGAGAAGAGCAAGCAGAAATAAAAGCTGAGATAATCGTTGCATCAATATGAAATTGTCCCCTTTCGGATATTTTACACAAAAGTACGATACTGATGTTACAATATGGTTACGAAAATGTTACATATTTGTTAAGTATGGAAGGGTATAGAATACGTTAGGAGACGCCAGACACGACGATATAGCCATGGCGCTTGTCTACAATCCCGTAAAGCGTAAAACGGTGTATGACCTCAATACGGCGAAAAGAGCAAACATGAAGGCCAGTTTGCCATTACAGTCAAACTGGAAAGTATATATTATGGTCACAAAGTTACCCTTTCAGTAACAACTCCGGCAACAGCTATCGGTTTATTTTTTCAAGGTATTGTTTTTTTCAAAGTTAAAATACAACCTCTCATTACATGGTTATTGAAAATATAAATATATTCAGTTTTATCTTTTGGGCTGTTAGGTGTAAGGGATGGCCAGGTGCCATTTTGTACGGCTTTCGTGTGGAGTCACGATTTTTATTTTTTTATATTCATATATTGTAAAATCGTTTGTCTATTATCCCAAAAAGAAAGTATATATAATCTCTCCTTTACCACAGTATGCTCTATTGCTCCACTTTATAGATAGCATCGCGAAATATTTTTATTACTTTTGCAGTGAAAAGTTACGACGTTATTAGCATTTGCCGCTTTTCTGTGTAGCTTAGGAAACCACATAAAAAACAAAGTAATGATGAAAGATTATAAAGAACAGGACGCCCTGGTACTCTTCTCCGGAGGGCAGGACTCCACGACATGCCTCTATTGGGCAAAACAACAATTCAGAAGCGTTTATGCACTCTGCTTTACCTACGGACAACGCCACTCCCAGGAGGTAGAGAATGCGCGCCGGATCGCAGAGATGGCCGGTACCCCCTTTCAAATACTGGATGCAAGTATCATTTCACGATTGGCACCTAACTCGTTGACCAATTTCTCCATAGAGATGGACGAAGAGCAGCCGGCCGGCTCTTATCCCAATACGTTCGTACCGGGCAGAAACCTGTTGTTTCTCACCTTTGCCGCGACTATCGCCTATGCGAAAGGGATCAAGCATCTGGTTACGGGTGTGTCGGAAGCCGACTACAGCGGTTACCCCGACTGCCGTGACACTTTTATCCATTCAGCCAACGCCACACTCAACCTCGCTATGGACAAGCAGTTCGTGATCCATACGCCACTTATGTGGCGCAATAAAAAAGAGGTGTGGCGACTGGCTGATGAGTTGGGTGTTTTCAACATTGTAAAAAATGAAACCCTCACCTGTTACAATGGTATTCTGGCCGAAGGGTGCGGCCATTGTCCCGCTTGTAAGCTGCGTAACAAAGGATTACAGGATTATTTAGCAGAACGGGAAAACAACCGGTAATAACAACAGTTATGGCACACGAAGGACTCAGCCACCTGGGTGGCAAAACTGAATATAAACAAGATTACGCGCCGGAGATGCTGGAAGCGTTCAACAACAAACATCCCGGAAACGACTATTGGGTCACGTTCGATTGTCCCGAGTTTACCAGCCTCTGCCCTATCACGGGACAACCCGATTTTGCCACTATCCGCATTGATTATATCCCGGATATAAAGATGGTGGAAAGTAAAAGCCTAAAGCTGTACCTTTTCAGTTTCCGTAATCACGGTGCCTTTCATGAAGATTGTGTAAACATCATTATGAAAGACCTGATCGGATTGATGGATCCAAAATATATTGAGGTGACGGGTATATTCACTCCCCGCGGCGGTATCAGCATCTACCCCTATGCCAATTATGGAAAAGAAGGGACGAAGTACGAGAAATTGGCGGAAGAGCGTCTTTTCAATCACTCTTTTCCGTTATAAATATTCTATTTCGTCGTATCGGCTGTCTCCGGTTCATAATAACGTACCCAGTCGATAAACATATCTACCGGAAGTTCTGTAGAGTCAGTATCCTTATTGAGCCGGATACCGATAAACAGATCCAAATCCAACTCATTGAACGGGAACTGTCCGGGAATATCAGTCAATATGCGTGGGTATTTTTTAGTACGGTTATTGTCCACAAAAAATACTATGCTGTCGGGATAGGTCTCCACCCCATAAGTATGGAATTGGGTGGGATTCACACTGACCAATGCACTGGATGGAGGATTATCAGGCATCCCCTCAGTGGTAGTATACTGCGAAGTGACCGACTGGTACAGGAATTCATCATACCCATACCGTTCCATGAGATCAATGGCTATATTTCCGGTCCCGACCGAAGGTAGTAATGAAATAAAGGGTATAGTTCCCGCTACCGGATTCATGCGGGCCCTCACTTCAATCCTGCTCACACTGTGCCGGCTCACTCCCGGACGGGTGATCCCCCCCGTAAGGAACGGGACTTCTGCTCCATCCGCAATATTCTCTACTCCCCGGAGTACCAGAAGTCCGTCTTCCAGAACATAGAGTGCATCATTGTCGCTCATATAACGGCTCATATGTTGTTTACCCCTGGATATCTTTGACCAGGCAGTCAGCCCTGTTTCATCATTAAAATCATCTTCCCATGCAAGAGTCCATCCTTTTCTGAATTTATCGGGATCACTTTTTTGTCCCGTACATGCCGCCAATCCGGCCACAAGCGTAAGAATCACTACTAAGATTGTGTTACGTGTCATTTTTTTCTTTTTTAATTTCAGGGAACAAACTTACATATAATCCTTTTTACAGCATATAACTCTACCCCAATAATAAGTGTTAATCATTCGAAAGGCCTGTAAATAGAATAGATTTCGCAGATTTCCCACTTTTTTACTACCTTTGCCCCGTATTTATTAATATAAGGAAAAAAAGATTTTACAAAGGTTACAATCAACGCGAACACTATGCCGCATATATCCCAAAGGGGCATACAGATGCCTCCTTCACCCATACGAAAACTGGCACCACTCTCCGATGCAGCCAAAGCAGAGGGAGTTAAGGTATATCACCTCAATATCGGTCAGCCCGATCTTCCTTCCCCCGTATCGGCGCTAAATGCCATCCGCAATATCGACCGTACTACGTTAGAATATAGTCCCAGTGACGGGTACCGATTTTATCGTGAGAATCTGGTTCATTATTACAGGGAATTTAATATCAACCTTACACCCGAAGAGATCATCGTTACCGCAGGCGGATCGGAAGCGGTACTTTATGCCTTCATGGCGTGTCTCAACCCGGATGACGAGATCATCGTTCCCGAACCGGCTTATGCCAATTATATGGCCTTTGCCATTTCCGCCGGTGCCATCATACGCACCATACCCTCGACTATGGAATCGGGGTTTGCCCTCCCACTGGTAGAGGAATTTGAGAAGCTGATCAACGAACGTACCAAAGGGATCCTCATCTGTAACCCCAATAACCCCACGGGGTATGTCTATACACCCCATGAAATGGAACAGATAAGGCAACTTGTCAGGAAATATGACTTGTACCTCTTTTCTGATGAAGTTTACCGCGAATTTATCTACAACGACACTCCTTATATTTCAGCTTGTCACCTGAAAGATGTGGAAGAAAATGTGGTGCTGATCGACTCGGTATCCAAGCGATATAGTGAATGCGGCATCCGAATTGGTGCACTCATCACCAAAAACCGGAAAGTGCACGATACCGTTATGAAGTTCTGTCAGGCACGACTGAGCCCCCCCCTTATAGGACAAATTGCCGCCAATGCGTCGCTACAGGAAAATGGCGGATATATGCAACATAATTTTGAAGAATACAAGAGTCGCCGCAACTTTCTTATAGAGCGGCTGAACAATATCCCCGGAGTTTATTCTCCGATGCCGCAGGGTGCCTTCTATACCTTGGCACGGCTTCCCCTCGATGATGCTGATGCTTTCTGTGCCTGGTGCCTCTCCGATTTCCGTTATCAGGGGCAGACCATATTCATGGCGCCGGCCTCCGGTTTTTACGTCACCCCCGGTCTCGGTAAGGACGAGGTACGTATCGCTTATGTCCTCAATAAAGATGATTTAAACAATGCGCTCACAGTGCTCGAGAAGGCACTGGAGGCATATCCACATACCCACAAACATGAATGCGGAGCTCTTCATAGCGAAGCGAATTTATAAAGGCGATAAAAAGAACGATAAACGGGTTTCTTCGCCTGCCATCAAAATTGCCATTGCCGGTATTGCACTGGGCCTGGCAGTGATGATTGTGGCTGTATGTATCATTGTCGGATTCAAAAAAGAGGTGCGTGCCAAGGTGGTGGGTTTCGGTTCCCACATCCAGATCACCGCCTTTGAGAGCAGCTCATCCTACGAACACTCCCCTATCTCCTTTTCCGATACACTTGCGGCTATACTTACTGCCAACCCAAATATCCGTCATTTCCAAGAATTCATCACCAAGCCGGGTATTATCAAAACCGATGATAATTTCTTGGGGGTAGTATTGAAAGGGGAATCGGAAGAATATGACTGGGAATTTTTCAGAAAGAACATGCTGGAAGGAACCATTCTTCAAACCAATGATACAAGCAGGGTTAACCAAGCTATTATCTCAAAAAATATAGCCGATAAACTACGACTAAAGATAGGAGACAGCTTCACCTGCTATTTTGTGCAGGAACCCGTCCGCGCCCGCCGGTTTCAAATCAGCGGTATTTACAGTACTAATTTTGAGGATTATGACAAACTCTATGTGATTGTAGGGAGTAATGTGCTCTCTTCCCTCAATGGATGGGATAGTGATATGGTGAGCGGAATAGAAGTACTGGTACGCGATTACGATAATCTCGACAGGGTTGCACAGGATCTTTTCTTCGATATGGCATCCTACAAAGACCGCCTTGGCAATACCCTTTACACCCGTTCCATCAAAGATATAAACCCTATGATATTCAACTGGCTCAATCTGCTTGATATGAATGTGTGGGTCATTACCATCCTTATGTTGGTCGTTTCGGGATTCACCATGATCTCCGGCCTGCTTATCATCATCCTTGAACGTACCAATATGATCGGCATACTCAAGTCGATGGGAGCCAGGGATCTTAGTATCCGTAAGGTTTTCTTGTATCTTTCCACTTTTCTTATCGGACAGGGGATGTTGTGGGGAAATATCATCGCTCTGGCTTTTTGTCTTATCCAGAACAAATTCCAATTACTGAAACTCGATCCGGCCACTTACTATCTCTCAGCCGTACCGGTAGACCTCAACCCACTGTATGTTATTCTCCTTAATATCTGTACACTTATCGTGTCATTACTGATGATGATCGGCCCCTCTTACCTGGTCGCCAGAATCACTCCCGCCAAGTCCATCCGGTTTGAGTAATTTTCATTTCAAATGTCAACATGTTGTCGGATATTTTTATTGTATTCATTTAAACAAGCTTTTTCATTACCTTTGACGTCAAATATTTATAATATAATAATGAGCATTAATTGGATAATCCTGATTATTGGAGGCTTATTTGAATCGATTTTTGCGATGAGCCTGGGAAAAATGCAACAGACATCCGGTAAAGAGATGTGGTTATGGCTCGTCATATTTCTTGCCAGTGTGAGCCTGAGTATGTTTTTACTGTTCAAATCGATGGGAGGCTCCCATCCCATCTCCACCGGAACCGCCTATGCTGTCTGGGCAGGTATCGGTGCCGTAGGGACAGTTATACTTGGTATTCTTGTCTTCAGGGAACCGGTCACTTTCTGGAGGATTTTTTTTCTCAGCACGCTGATTATCTCCATCGTAGGACTACAATTCACTGCCACGCACCATTGAAACTAAAAATTAAAAGTGAAGAACTAAAAACTAATTCTCCCACTCCCCCAGTCTCCACCCCGCTCCAGCACTGGCATAGAGTCTATTGTTCATAACCTGTTGATAATCTGTTCAGAAGTTGTTCATAAAAACGACCAAAAATATTTGCAATTTATTTGGCGGATATGTTATATTTGCAGAACAACAATGAGAGATAAAAAGTACGAATTTCGTACAGAAGACATACATAGGAGTTCATTGACATTTTGTACACAACGGGAAGAGTTTCATTCAAGAGATCGGCAAATCCGTTTGTTTTTTCTCTTTGTTCAAGAAGTGTGAGACATTTAATGTTTCTATCGGATGAACCAGAAGTTTTTCGTTATGTGATCCCCTTGATAGCAGTTTACCTGTATATGTAAGGAAGTGATTGCAAAATAGCGACCGACTCAGGCGAATGATCCATCTTCAGGCATTGGCAGAATTTGTGACTGCTTTTGTACGCTACTTTGGTGGAAAGGTAAACCTTCACGGGCAAGCCGGCATACCGAAGGCAGATGCAAGAGTTTGTAAATTCAGGGAATAAGGATGAAAATCCAGTCTCAAATGTTGATTTTTTACTACATCGTCATTTTCTCAAAAGGAAAAACAGTGATGGTAAGAATTTCAAGGGTTGAAAACAAGATTACATACGTATGACTGATTCTGCTTCACAATCCGGAAAAAATTATATATCAAACGATGAAATGTTATCGAATTGAATGATATACGAGACTTCTTAGAGCTGCTTTAACAGCTTCAAACACTGTTCCAGACGTTTTTTGAAGTATCCGCATTCTGAAGTATAAGCCCCTGTAGAAATGGTAAAATTGGCTTTGAAAGAAGACGGTTTGAGTATCTACAGAACTTGAGATTTTCTTCGGCAATTGAACACATTTTCAGTTTCTGCACCGTTCAGTACAGAACGATTTGAACTCCTACCATATACAAAAAGCCGGTTTTACAACCGGCTTTTTCGTTTTATGGGAGATAAACTAAACGTTCCTAAAATGAAAATCCTACTCCACCAGTAAATCTCACTCCACTCCAATTGATGGAAGCGGAATTATAGGCAGATCTTTCCCATTTGACCTTAGCCGAAAAATCATACCCCACAGCAACATGCAGATTTATATTTCCAGTAATGTAATATTTAGCTCCTACTTGGGTTAAAAGGGAAAAACTGGATGTCTTGAACGTATCGTCGAAACGATCCAATTCTTTATCATTCACCACGAAAAACCCGCGATTTTTAAAATGGGTCATATATATCCCGGGAGATGCTTCCCCAAAGAAAGAGAATAGCTCCCTTCCCCGCCTGTTTCCATAGGTAAAGAAATAATATTTATAATATACCCCTGTTCTGAAACCATTCACGACAAATCTGTTGGAGTATTCACCGGAATAATCTTTTATCGACAGTTTCCCACCTGTAGAGTGATATCCGCCCCCCTTTAATCCAAATTCATGTTTCTCAAACAAATATCCCACATCTATAATATGAATTAGATGTTCTACCGGAAAATTACCCATAATCTTCGCCCCGATAGTGGAAACAGGTGATGTCAACTGAATATTCCTCAACATGCTACTCATACCACCAGTATCATAAGATGAATACCCACCGGAATAATTGATGGTGAATTGTGCCTGTAATAACCCACTGCAAAATAATGCAATAGCCAAAAAGATATATTTTCTCATTTCTTTATATAATTAGCGATATCTAAATAGTAAAGTTTCGTGATTCCCCCGTGCGCATAGGTAAAAAAGTAGTTGTTAAACAAGTAATGCACATAGGTCCGTTCCTGTGCGAAAAGCACATCAGTCAACGTTTGGTCATATACAGTACAATAGTAGCCGTAAGCTGTCAGCACATTACCGGTATAGGGATCAGAGCCGACATAAGAAACTAATTTCTTACCGCTTCTGGTATTATTTTTAAGATCCACGACATAAGTTTCACTATTACCAGCTCCCGGATTTAAAGTGACAATCATCAGACTGGGTTCTTTCTCGTTGAAATAGATGCCTATAGGCTCAGTTTTCTGACCGCTTTTTAGAAAATCTTCATAATATGTCAATGTAAATCCGTCCCCATCAAATTGATAAACCCAAATTTCACTCGTTTTATGGAAACTAGTATAAATCGCCACATATTTACCATCTCTCGAAACGGCCACATGATCATCCTTATTGGGGAGAATAAGATAATCAATCAGTTCAAGTGTCTCCAGGCTATATGCAAACAGTTTCCCCTCAAAAGCCTCGATTCCTCCCGGGAGATTTTCCACGAGATCCATATAGGTTTTCACATACACAACATCGTTGGTACCTAAAAAAGCTTCCTGATAATTAAGCCACTCTTCCACATCGAATTGTATCTTTTCGTGACTTTGGAAATCATAGTCGAGCAATTCAATCCAGTCATCAAAGGTGAGAAATATCCTGGAGGATTTTTCAGAGCACATCGCGCGGCTATTCCAGGAATCGGTCAATGTGCTAACTGTTGCCTGGCCTAATAATCTCAGATCATTTCTATCATACACCCAGAAGTTATTGCCATTTTTGACAAATAATTTATCCTGCGTCTTATCCGTGAAAATCTGAAAATCCAGATAACCATCTTTGAATGTAATCATACTGGGGGAATAGAGCACATCATAGTGAATAGGCCAGGCTTCGTCTTTACTAATTCCTTGCGCGTTAAAAGGAACAACATACAATTCATACAAGACGCCTTTCGAAAGAGGAAATAGATTATTTCTATCGCGCGTAAACTCGCCCAGGTCATCAATATCGAAATAGTTTTCTTCTCCTTCGTACACTATATCACCATAGTAACCGTTCGAAAAAGCATACCGGCATTTATATTCATTCCGGGGCCATGATACTCTCCCCGAGTTGACCCCGGTATATTCAAAGTGAAAGGAATTTTTAGGAAATTCAATCTGTGCCGTATATATATCGACCCATGACTCTCTTATCGCCTCTTTAAAAAATGTTTCTATCCTGTAATATAAGGTACCGAACACGGCCATACTATCCACCAAACTGGTTTTGTAGGGATCGGCAACCTCCTTTACATGCAATTTGTTATTATGATAATAGCTTATCCTGTATTTATCCACGGTATACTGATCAAGCTCAGGCCTATCCCAGCTCAATTCAAAATAATCATCTTTATTCCTGTGATGGGTTATATTCTCAAGGTGTAGTGCCGCACCGGGGACAAAAACTAACGTGTATTCAAATTTACCTGTGTTGTTTTCCAATCCCAGCTTGCCGGCGATACTTTCAGACAGTGGGTCTATTTCTATATCCACTGTCAGCGTCTTTGTATACCGGGCACTACCGGCCGGCTCGAATTCGAAATAATCATACGACGGGAATATCTCTTTCCCATCCAGACTGAATCGTTTTTTCAGAACTTCCCCCTCCGGTAAAGCTAGTTGATAATACAACTTTGTTCTCTTGTATATATAGATGGTAGCCCCTATGGGAAAATAAGCCAGGTTAAGGATGATCTCTCCCTCATCCGGCGGAGGAATATCCACATAATATACCTCGTCGGCATTGTATTCACATGCAGCCAACCACATCATGATCAACACCAGAATCAAAGACTTAATCTCCATACGGCACGCTTTATTTTTGTATATCTTATTATAAACCATCATTACTTTTGTCGGGGTCATCAAATCAGTCTCATTCCTATTGGATATAGTCAGTTATATCCAATCCGGCACTAAGACCGGGGGCATACACAATCAACCTGTTATTCAAGAAGTAATGAGGCTCCTTATAGTAATAGTAAAAAGGTATTTTTGTCAATATCCGGCTGAATCTGTTATCGTAAATATTGAGATGGGAGTTTGTATTATAATATTCATCTAAACAGGCATAATTCCCTGTCTTAGTATCCTGAAGAACAAACTGGCCACTCACCTTATATTTCTCTTTCGATTCACTCACGTCAAAAATGATGGTTTCATTGCCGCCACTTAAAATTAACTCATCAGGATTAACGTGGCTAAATTGGCAGGTTTGGTATGCATACCGCGTATTCTGATAGGAGTATACCGGCAAGAGGATGTTGTTTTCCAGTGTATATATGTGGAAACTATCGTCATAATATTCACATATATATTGCCCATCATACGATACTGTAATTTTGGCTCCCGTCTGCACCGTTCTTCTTTTTGTCACTACCTCGCCGGTATTCGAATCAACGACAAAAAGAGCCGAGTAGACATAGATATCCTCGTTATTTCGTACTCCATCTATGTAAAATAACCGGTAATTATCCCCCAGACAAATATTTTCGGTCCATGAATTCGCGGTTTCTACAACGAGAGGATTTTCAAACTCATCATTGCTATAAATATAAATCACATTCGTTCCCCACGAGGGATATACATGTTTCTGAATGGCTATTTGTGATGTTTTTGAGGAAGCGGATATAATCACGCGGTCATATTCATAAGAGAAAGGCCTTAAAAACACCGACCTCTTCTCTTTAAAACTGGAAATGGAATAGATATTGAATGATCCGCCGTGCATGAAATAATACTCGTCTTTCTCCAGATTCCAAGCCAAGGGTGGTTTGAGATCCAGGTAGCGCTCATCCTCCCATACATAATCAGCGGCGATGAAGGGACATTTTTCATATTCTTCATAAGAAAAATGATAAGGCAGGATGTAAAGTTTGAATCTTTGAGGATCGGATGGAAATCTGAAACGTTGTATCTTCGCTTTTCTTTGATGTTCTTCAAGTGGTATTTTCACGCCATTCGCATCAACCAACAAGTATTTACACTTATAACCGGTATATTCCCAGGAGACATTCATCCACTCATGGTCAATGTATTGATAACTAAATTTCGTTAAGCCTCCCGAACCATAATATTGGGGTGTGAAATAACTATGTTTCCATGATTTATAATCCACATCCTTATTTTCATAATGAACAGACAGTTGATAAGTACGATGCCCCCAGACATAACTTTCATCAATAAAACTGGTTTGTTTTGGATCCGTGATAATATATGTCTCATTCTTCTCCGTAATATAATTAAAGAATGTAAGTTCATATTTTTGAAATGTGGCATTGTCTAACACAGGTTCATCCCATTGTAATTGCAGATAACCTTCGTGGGAGAGCCCTCCCTTGAAGTGGATATCAAAATCTTCCTCCAACTTCACAAACTTCACATCGTATTCATACCTGCCTACATATTTTTCAAGGCCCAATTTCTCAGCGATACTTCCCGTATTGGTTTTTAGTGTTATATCGAAAACCAACTTCCTGACAGAATTATCATTCAATGGATACAAATGAATACTATTATCAGTAATATAAGCATCGGCATCAATCGTGATTTTTTGCTCAAGTACATCATGCCCTTTGGTATCAATGGCAAATGATATGTCGGTGGACTGATAAATAAAGATCGTACTATTGGGTTTGATATCGGAGAGGTTTATCTCCACTTTAAAATCATCCTCCGGCGGCACTATTTCATTTGTATAGATGAGATCTTTATCGTATTCACATGAATACATCCAAAGCAAGATAAAAAAACAAATTATCCCGATTTTTTTCATTTCTGTAATGTAAATATTTGGCTAACGATCTATGGAAATGCTTTTAGTATTATTTTCGATAACAAAGGAAAATAAAAAAGTAATGATTACCAAAAAAATGAGTTAATTGATGAACCGGAAGGTACCAAATAACAGTTTTTCATCTTATGCGTTTGGAAATACCTTAATTTTCATGTACTTTTGTTTACACAGGATAACCCTTAACACGGCCAGCATTATGAAACGTATGTATATTTTGCTTCTGATAGTCCTTCTCTTCATCACCCAAACAAGGATTTTTGCACAGGAAATTCCGGTGAAACAAGATAGCCTGGAATTGAAAACCGGCGTTTCGGGAGAAATGCCCTCACTGTCCGACTCCCTTCAATCCGGACAACTTCCGTTAAGACTGCCCCGACTGAACCCGATGGAGAATTTTATGCCGCAGTTTACTCCCTATCAAAAATTTACACTATCACCGCAACATACGGATGAAGAAGGAATATTTCCTCCCATTTATTGGGATGGTGCCGCATCCGATTTTATCAACAGCAAGAGCCGGACCGCCATAGCCTCTATGATGCCTTCACGCAACCTACTGCTGCATTCTTCGACCACCCTTGGCATGGTGGAGACCCCCATGTTCGGCAAAGGCTATTACTATATATTGGATGCGGGTGCCCGCTATATGATCAATCCGGCGTTGATGATGGGTGTCAGCGGAGGTTACAACTCCAATTTCGACGAGATACCTTTCTGGAATATTGGTATGAACGCAAGCTACCAGGTGAATCGTAACCTGATGTTTGATGGAGGAGCGACCTATTTAAAAACCGCGGGCAATCAGTACAATGTCAACCAGTCGGCAGTGATGCTCGACCTGCACGGCCGTTACCGGATTAGCGACGACTGGTATCTGAATGCCTACGGGGGTATGCCTGTCATGAAGCGCAATAACCAGTCCGGCCCCATGCTTCCGATGATGAATGCGCCTTATTATGGCGGCTCAGCGGAGTATTGGTTCAAACCTACCATGGGCGTGGAAGGAGGTATGATCTGGATACGTGATATGTTCTCAGGCAAAATGCGGCCTCAACCCAAACTGGAACTGCTCTTTAGACCGGGCAAATAATAATCAGCCCATTAATTGATCGTTAAAATCATTTTATGGTCAGTGGCCAGTTTACGCATGTTGAGAATGGCGTAACGCATACGTCCAAGGGCAGTATTGATACTCACTCCTGTGACTTCCGCAATCTCCTTGAAACTCAAATCCCCATAATACCGCATCTGTAAGACTTCACGTTGCTCGTCCGGCAGAAAATCAATCAGCCTCTTCACATCACTGAACACCTGGTTTTTCACCATTTTCATCTCTACCGTTTCATCGCACAGAGAAGAATTATTGAACAGGTCGAACTCATAGTCATCATTGGAGACGATGTTTTCATTTTTTTTCTGACGGAAATAATCGATGATCAGGTTGTGTGCGATACGGGTAAGCCACGCCTTGAACTTGCCCGTTTCAGTGTATCGGCCCTGCCTGATAGTGGTAATGGCCTTGAAGAAGGTATCTTGAAAGATGTCTTCAGCCAGCCCCTGATCGCGGACCGTGTAATAAATATAAGTGTAAAGAGATTGCTTATGCCGGTTGAGGAGCAGATCAAACGCATAGTCATTGCCGTCGGCATACGAAACGACCAATTCCTCATCGGTCATCGTGCAGAAAGTTTCCATTGCTTTACTTCTTGATTGTTATGTAATGTCAATTGAGTAAAGAGGACTTATAGGCAAATGATTTTAGCGTTTAAAAAATTAAATTTATTAAAACAAAGAAAAACAAAAAAAGTATAACTACCAAATCGAAGAGGAATAATTTAAATCGAAAATGTTGTTATATTTGTATTCTTGAAAATCAATAAACCTATTAAACATCTCTGTTATATTCATAAGATTAAACCTAATATTTTGATTATAATAAGATTAGGATATAATGATATAATTATATGGGAAACAAAACCATTCTGGACATACTGAAAGAAGCCGTCGAAAAATACGGTGATCGCCCTTATCTATACGAAGCAAGAAAGGGCACACAATATACATCCATAAGTTACAAGCAAGTAGAAGAACGAACCCTGCAATTCGCTGCCGGCCTCATGGCATTGGGTATTAAAGCAGGCGATCGTATAGCGCTTATTTCAGAAGGAAAGAACAATTGGGTAATCGGCGAATTGGGTATTCTACATGCCGGGGCGATCAGTGTACCTCTGTCAGTAAAACTGCAAACCGAACAGGACCTGAGTTTTCGGATCAATCATTCCGAGTGTGTCGCAGTACTGGCATCAGACCAGCAAATAGCCAAACTGCGTCTGATGAAGAGTTTATTCACCACCGTAAAGCATTATGTATTAATGGATCCGGATGATAACCCCGAAAATGACGAGTTATCATTTGAATCGGTAATTGAAGCCGGGAAAAAATTCATCGATGCCAATCCTTCAGCTTTAAAGGAGAGGATGGAGAGTGTGGAATCCGATTCACTGGCAAACATATCCTATACGTCAGGCACGACTGCCAATCCGAAAGGGATCATGCTTACCCATGGCAACTACGTATGTAATGCCGAACAGGCAGTGGATATTCTCCACGGCATCCCTCCTCATTTCCGTACACTGCTGATATTACCTTGGGATCACTCTTTCGGCCATACGGCCGGCATCTATACTTTCATGAAATGCGGGGCATCTATTGCATCTGTCGCCATGGGAAAAACACCCATGGAAATCTTACGAAACGTACCCAAAAGCATTAAAGCCATTAACCCCCATTTATTGATGAGCGTCCCGGCGCTTGCTTCCAATTTCAGGAAAAGCATAGAGGCGGAGATAGAGAAAAAAGGCAAATTTACCGTTTCATTGTTCAAGCGAGCGCTCAAAACCGCTTATGCTTATAACAAAGAAGGATATAACAAGGGAGGACGTGGGCGCTTGATGCTCTCCATTTACGATAAACTGATTTTCTCCAAGATACGACAATCATTTTCCAGCAATATGGAATTCTTCATCGGCGGCGGAGCGCTCCTCGATATCGAATTGCAACGGTTCTTCTACGCCATCGGTATCCCCATGTATCAGGGGTATGGATTGTCGGAAGCCACCCCTATTATTTCGGCGAACAGTCAATATGCACATAAGCTGGGATCCTCGGGAAGACCGGTTCCCCATATGGATATCAAGATTGTGGACGACAGTCTCGATGAAGTGCCTATAGGTGAAAAGGGTGAAATTATCATCCGTGGTGGAAATGTGATGAAGGGATACTGGAAAAATCCCCAGGCAACCGCAGAAACCATTGTCGACGGATGGCTCCGTACCGGCGACATGGGATATATCGATGAAGACGGTTTTCTTTATGTACTCGGTCGCACGAAATCGTTGCTGATCAGTGATGACGGTGAGAAATTCTCTCCCGAAGGGATTGAAGAGTCCATTATCTCCACATCACCCTTTATCGACCAGTGCGTGCTTTACAACAATCAGAGTCCTTATACCACTGCCCTGGTCGTGCCAAATGCGTCGGAACTGAAGAAGATGAATGCCGATCCGGAACAGGCGGCGCTTCTGATAGAAAAAGCGATAAACGAGTATCGTAGCGGTGGTAAACACGACGGTTTATTCCCGCACCGATGGATTCCTTCCGCCTTTGCCATTATAGAAGAACCTTTTTCCGAACAGAACGGATTTGTGAACTCCACCATGAAGATCGTGAAGCATAAGGTATATGAAACGTATGCTTCAAGGATTGCGTCGCTCTATACCCCTGAAGGGAAGCAGGCTACTTCACCGGATAACCTGGAAGCGTTGAAGAAACTATTATAATGAAAATTGAAATAACTGTCTTTAACTGAAAAAGGTTGACAGATACAGGAAGGTTTAACTAACCAGGTTTACATTATCTCCAAATCAGTTTACAAACAAAAGCGGGAGAAACCCAATTCCCCCGCTTTATCAATATCCGGAAAGAGCAAGTAGTTACTCGCCGATGACCGGTTTGTAATAACCCAAATCTTCGATACGCGACTTGGTAATGAAATTCCAATTCTTCATCACCTCTATCTCTCCGAAATGGATATAGACTTCCGCACTGCGACGGAACAGTTCCGGCTCCTTATTGGCATCCTGCAAAAGAAGATGTCCCATAATGATATGGGCGGCACTTTCCACAAGACGACGCGCATGGAAATCGAGATAATCAGCATCTTTGGTTGAAGTAACCGCCTCTACCATTTTCTCATAGATCTCCGCCATATTGGCCAGGTCACGCTTTAGCGCCTCCAGTTCGGGTACCACAGGCATTGCAGCGTAGTCCCTGATCTGTTGCAGATAGGTGCCGGTGGTGACGTGGCGAATAGCTGCTACCACCTGCAACTGGGTGGTACCTTCATAAATATTAGTGATACGTGCATCACGATAGAGACGTTCGCACTTGTAATCTTTCATAAAACCCGAACCTCCATGAATCTGGATGGCATCATACGCATTCTGGTTAGCATACTCGCTGCTCATTCCCTTTCCAAGTGGCGTGAAAGCATCTGCCAGGCGGGAGAAATGTTTCATCTCATCCCGTTCTTCCGGAGTCAGTTTACGTTCCCGGCTGATATCTTCCAGCGTTTTGTACATGTCTACGAAACGGCAGGTTTCATAAAGCAAAGCACGGGTTGCATCGGTCTTGGCACGCATATTGGCAAGCATTTCATATACCGGAGGGAACTCGATAATGGCCTTGCCAAACTGGCGACGCTCCAAAGCATAGTTATAAGCCTCACGGGTAGCCGCTTCGGAAAGTCCTACCGATTGGGCCATAATGCCCAGACGGGCGCCGTTCATCAACGACATCACATATTTGATCAGACCCATCCGGCGTGACCCGACCAATTCGGCTTTGGCATTTTTGTATACCAACTCACAGGTGGGTGCTCCCTTGATCCCCATCTTATTCTCGATACGGCGTACATCCACACCGCCATTTCTTTTGTCATAGATAAACATCGACAAGCCTCGGGCATCTTTGGTACCCTCTTCGGAACGCGCAAGCACTAAGTGAATATCGGCATCGCCATTGGTAATGAAACGCTTCACACCGTTCAGATACCATTGATCCTCTTTCTCGTTATAGGTCGCTTTCAGCATAACCGCCTGCAGGTCCGATCCGGCATCCGGTTCGGTAAGGTCCATCGACATGGTTTCACCTTTCACGATACGCGGCAAGTATTTATCCCGCTGGGCCTGATCCGCAAATTCATAAATGGTCTCACCGCAGTCCTGCAACATCCAGATATTCTGGAAGCTGGCATCGGCACGGCTGACAATATCGGCACTCATCATGTAGGGTACCATCGGGAAGTTGAGTCCGCCATACTTACGGGCAAGCCCCATCCCCATCAGTTCCGCCTTGTTGAGCGCATCGAGGTTCTCCTGCGTGGCCGCAGCATAAGTAACACGACCCTCATTCACCGTCGGCCCGCTATGGTCTACCGTCTCGGAATTCGGTTCAATGATATCGCCGCAGATCTCGCCCACCACTTCCAGCACTTTGTTGTAGCTGTCCATCGCATCCTCAAAATCTATGGGAGCGTAGTCGTATGCCTCACAGTCTGCGTAGTTTCTCTCTTTCAATTCCACAATCCGTTTCATCAGCGGATGCTGAAGATAATGACGGAATTGCGGTGTATCTGTATAAAAGTTTGCCATTTGTATGTTGTTTGTTGGTTATTTTTTTGAGAAGTCTGAAGTTGAGAAGTTAAGAAGTTGAGAAGTTAAGAATGAACATCCTTGGATATTTTTGCACAATAAGATTCCAAAAGACGATCTACTTCTCCAATCTTATCATTTAGTAAGCCATAATCCTCTTTTGAAATGTATTGTAGATCTTTGGCTATAATAATAAAATTACTCATTTCGGCCAATGATCCTTGCGACATATAAAAGAAGCGTAACTTATCTTTTTTTCCTACTTTCCGGTATCCTTCTGAAATATTTGCCGTAATTGATATTACCGCCCGACGTATCTGAGGAACAATACCAAATTTCTCCTCTTCCGGAAATGATTTAGTGATACGATAAACATCCAAGACCAACTGATGACCCTTTTGCCAAACAATTAACGATCTAAACATATTTACCTTATCCATTTTCTTAACTTCTTAACTTCTCCAAGAATCACTTCGAATTCTTCTTATAATACTTGATCATCTTCGGAATCACTCTTTCTATTTCGCCGGTAATCACATAATCGGCGATGGAGTTGATAGGAGCGCTGGGGTCGTTATTGATAGAAATGATGATAGAGCTGTCCTGCATACCGGCGATGTGTTGTATCTGTCCCGATATACCACAGGCAATATAAACTTTAGGATGTACGGTAATTCCCGTTTGTCCCACTTGCCGTTCATGTTCCACGAAGCCGGCATCCACTGCCGCACGTGAAGCACCTACTTCGGCACCCAGTACGTCGGCCAGTTGATAAAGCAGTTGGAAGTTCTCTTTCGATCCCACGCCATAACCTCCGGAGACGATGATGGGCGAATTTTTGATATTCACCTTCGATTTCTCGATATGGCGGTCGATAATGGAAACCACAAAATCATCCTCCTTCACAAAATCGGCCACATTGTGTTCTACCGTCTCTCCTTTATAATAAGGATCGAAAATTTCTTTTTTCATCACCCCTTCACGTACCGTAGCCATCTGCGGACGGCAATCGGGATTGATGATCCATGCCACAATATTACCACCAAAGGCGGGACGTATCTGGTAAAGCAGATTTTTGTAAGTCTTCCCTGCTTTCCTATCCTCATGATCGCCGATTTCAAGCGAGGTACAGTCGGCTGTAAGCCCACTGCCCAGAAGGGATGAAACGCGTGGCCCCAGGTCGCGGCCGATAATGGTGGCACCCATCAGGCAAATTTGTGGTTGCTCTTTCCTGAAAAGCCCTGCCAGGATGGAAGTATGTGGCAATGTGGTGTATGGCGACAGGCGATCATCTTTAAAAAGATGCAACACATCCACACCATAAGGGAATACTTGTTCTTCAATTTTTTCGAGGTCGGCAACGGATGCGGCGGCAATCGCTTCGAGTTTACAATCCAACTGGCCGGCAAGCGAGTGTCCTTTGGTCAGTAGTTCCAGGCTCACATCGGCCACTATTCCCTCCTCAATTTCCAAATATACAAATAAGTTGTTCATGTTTATCAATTCCTCCTGTTATCCAATCGTGTGACTATCTATCAATTCTTTCATCAGCTCTTCGATATCGACATCGTCGTCGGTAAGCTGCCTGCTCTCTTTGGCCTGGAATACCACATTCTCTATCTTCTTCACCTTGGTAGGAGAACCGGAAAGACCGCATTGTTCCTTGTCGGCTTCCACATCGTCCACACTCCATTCTGTGAGATTCAGGTAGGGGCGACTGCTGTAGATATCTATATAGTCGATATTTTCAGCCTGACGTTCAGTTATGGTTTTGGCATGTTTATACTTCAACAGCAGTTTCGCGTTGCGCGGACGACATGCGCGGGCAGAACCGTTCACAGTAATGACTACAGGGAGGGGGCATTCCACTACTTCCACACCATTCGCCAAGCGGCGTTTCACGGTTATTTTACCGTTTTCAATCTTTTCAATATTCTCTGCATAGGTGATTTGTGGAATCCCCAATTTTTCAGCCACCTGAGGGCCAACCTGTGCCGTGTCGCCATCAATGGCCTGACGTCCCGATACAATGATATCGAATTTTCCGATCTTACGGACCGCCATCGACAAGGCATAGGAAGTAGCCAGGGTGTCTGCACCGGCAAAAGCCCTGTCAGTTAACAATACTCCATCGTCGGTGCCGCGAAACAATCCTTCGCGTAAGATCTCCGCAGCACGTCCCGGCCCCATAGTCAGCACCGTAATTTTTGAACCGGGAAACCGGTCTTTGATGTCTAACGCCTGCTCCATCGCATTCAAATCCTCTGGATTAAAAATGGCAGGCAGTGCCGCCCTGTTTACAGTTCCGTCGGCTTTCATCGCATCCTTCCCCACATTTCGTGTATCGGGAACCTGCTTAGCCAACACAATAATATTAAATGCCATACTCAATTAGATTAGTTTATCTCTTATAGATGTTATACATGTTTTGAGGGGACAAATATACACAAAATTTGCCATGCCTGCCGCTCCATTATCAATTTTCTAAAAATTGAAACAACCCATTAAACCAAACCGAAAGAAACCACTCTCTATAAGAGTGGACTTCGCAATGGGGTCCGCTTGAAATATATCTCCGACAAGCCTACGGAGAAAGGCTTCTACAGAAAATGTTTGTTTTTCTGTAAATATGAACGAAATATGATAACTTTGCGGTAAATATTCATCGTATGCAAAAGATAACATCCTTTCTGATAACTCTCCTCCTGGCTCTAATGATGAGCAGTTGTGCAGGAATTAAATACCTGACAGTGGAAACACGTGAACCGGCACAGGTGAACCTGCCTTCGAATGTGCTCTCAATAGCCATTATTAATAATGTAGTACAGCAACCGGATGAGGTAGGACATGACAGTATACCGGTAGGCCACACACAACCGGAAAGGGTTAAAGCTTCGTCCGACAGTGCCGCTGTTTTTTATACAGAAGCGTTGGCGCAATTCATGGATGAAGAGGATTATTTCCAATGGGTGATGCATTACAGCGAACCGCTGAGGAACGATAATGATTTCTTCCGGGAAAAACCAGTCGATCCTGAAACGATGAACAGGATCAGAAGGGAAACGGGAGCCGATGCAATTATCTCTCTCGACAAGCTGATCATTGAAACTAAAAAGAGAGACCATTTCAGGCAGCAGGGATATACTTATGCCGACATGACAGGAAAAATACATTCCATCCTCCGTGTATATATGCCTACTATGGAAGGAAAAATTCCTGCCGTACAATACACTGACAGCCTCCATTGGGAAGGATTTGATATCCAGGACGGAAAAGCCTATGCCGATATTATGCTTCCTTCCCGTGAAGAAGCGATAAAAATATTGGCAGTGAACGCCGCAGAAAAGATGACCTATGTATTTGCGCCCCATTGGGAAATGCAGGACCGATGGTATTACACTTTATCCAACTCATTGATGCGGGAAGGCGAGAACTATGCCAAAAAGTCGGAATGGGAAAAAGCGATTGAAAAATGGGAAGCATTCTATAACAACAGTTCTAAAAAAAACGACAAAGCCAAAGCGGCAAGCAACATTGCACTGTCCTATGAGATGATGGACGATATGGAACGTGCACTGGAATGGGCGGCCCTTTCAAACAGCCTGTTCATTGAGTCCACAGCTCCTAACTCTTTGGAGAGAAAGAGATCAATGCTCTACAAAAATGAAATTGAAAGACGAAACAATAATTCCAACAGACTAAATATGGATGAACTTTAATGAGAAAACCCATCCAGTGGTCCGAAAAAAGAGAATTTAATCTCTTTTTTCGGATTAATTTTATCCAAACCTAAAAAAACGCATACTTAATTTCTAGTATATTAAAAAAAAGACTATCTTTGCACTCAAATCTTATAACAGTAATTTTACTCATAACTACTGTTCAATAACATTATACTTTTTCTTATCAGACTTTTTCTGTATTCGACATAGTCAAGTAAACTTAGTTGTTTTTTTTATTGCATTATTTGAGCCGCCTGCGCTCCTCGACTGATAATTGAGTCGCCTACGCTCCTCAATTTTCAATTTTACGCTTAACATAGTCAAAACCCGTTTTGCCTTTGTATTCGCTTATCGGAATAGTTCCATCAAAGCAAGGTTCAACTGGCGACAAACTAAACTAAGGACAAACTTGTTTAAACTTGGTGATGTGCGAAGGAAGATAGAAAAAGCATTCACAAAAGCATTATTATATATCAATAACAATATTTATTCAAAAACCATAACGAATTTTATACATCTACATGGCTTATAACATTATTGAGCTTAATGAAAAGCTCACAACAGAATTAAGAGTTCTTGCCAAAGAGATGGGTATAAGACGCCCTGATGCATACAAGAAAGAAGAACTCATTTATAAAATTCTAGATGAACAGGCAATTGCCGAAACAAAAAAACTGGGCACAGAGGGAAGTAACCAACAAGGTTACCCATCAAGAAGAGGTCCCGACAATAAAACAAATAATCAGAGAAGCAAAGCTGCCAACAAAAAAGAGGACCCCAAGGAAAAGGAGATCGATAAAAAAGAAGATCAGACAAAGCCCCAAAGTCAATCTCAACAGGTACAGCCTGCAGAGAAACCCAAATTAGTGAGGAAAGAACCCTCTCCGGCAGAAGAGAAAGCTCAGGTTACACAAGATAGTGTCCCAAGTACCCAGCCTGAAGTGAAAGTGGCAACCATCCAGACAATCCCTGCAAAGAGTGCGGAGACTCCTGAAGCAAAGGCCGATACTCCTGAGAAAAAACCTGAAGAAGGAACCGCTCCAAAGGCATCCGGAAAACCCATCCAGTTGGTCTTTCGCTCATCAAAACACAGGAATGAGGAAAAGAGTACGCCTGCCCCCGTCACATTACCCCCGGTAGTGGCAGAGGAAGCACCTGAAGAAAAAACAGATATACCGGCGAAAGAGGCTCCCGTGTCGGGCGGCAAACTTTCCATGATGGATCTTATATCGCCTTCACCTTTGCAACCCAAACAGCCTGCTGCACAACAAAACAAACAGTCCCAGGCTCATCAGACTCCGGTACAACCTCAGGTTCAGGCTCAAGCCCCACAATCAAAGGACAAAGATCCCGGTTACGATTTCGACGGCATACTCAATGCGTCCGGCGTATTGGAAATCATGCCCGACGGTTACGGCTTCCTCCGCTCCTCCGATTACAACTATATGTCGTCTCCCGATGATATATACGTATCGCAATCACAGATCCGTCTCTTCGGATTGAAAACAGGAGATGTGGTAGAAGGCCCTATCCGTCCACCCAAAGAAGGAGAAAAATTCTTCCCGCTGGTAAAGGTGGACAACATCAATGGACGCAATCCTGATGACGTGCGCGACCGTGTACCTTTCGACCACCTGAAACCTCTTTTCCCCAACGAGAAATTCAACCTGACCAAAGGTCATAACGATAACCTCTCCTGCCGTGTGGTCGATATGTTCTCTCCTATCGGAAAGGGTCAGCGCGGCCTGATCGTGGCGCAACCCAAAACAGGGAAAACAATGTTGCTAAAAGATATTGCCAATGCTATTGCCGACAATCATCCGGAAGTATATATGATCATCCTGTTGATCGACGAACGACCTGAAGAGGTAACCGACATGGAACGGAGCGTGAATGCGGAAGTGATTGCTTCTACCTTCGATGAACCGGCAGACCGTCATGTGAAAATCGCCGAGATCGTATTGAACAAGGCCCGCCGTCTGGTGGAATGCGGACACGATGTAGTGATACTCCTCGATTCCATTACCCGTCTGGCCCGTGCCTATAACACCGTGCAGCCGGCTTCGGGGAAAGTCCTCTCAGGAGGTGTGGATGCCAATGCGTTGCACAAACCGAAACGTTTCTTCGGAGCCGCCCGTAATATCGAACATGGAGGTTCACTGACTATTATCGCTACGGCACTTACCGAAACCGGCTCCAAGATGGACGATGTGATCTTCGAAGAGTTCAAGGGTACCGGTAATATGGAATTACAGCTCGACCGCAAACTCTCCAACAAGCGGGTATTCCCCTCTGTGGATATCATCGCATCGAGCACGCGTCGTGACGATCTGCTCCTGTCGCAGGAAACACTCAGTCGCATGTGGGTACTCCGCAACTTCCTGTCGGATATGAATTCGGTGGAAGCGATGGAATTCCTGCTGACTCGCCTGAGACGTACTTCAAGCAATGAAGAATTCCTTATTTCAATGAATGATTAATCATTTAAAATAGAACCTTCCTCTAAAAGAGAGGTGAGGTATATTCAAAAAAACGCAGTGGATTTCACTGTCCGCTGCGTTTTTTGTGGCTCGTATCTAAAAACCCGGTTTGAGTTTCGCCAGTTTAGCCTTTCTCTTATTAAAACGGTATAAACGGGGAGCCCTGTAAGGCACATTCTTTTGGAATTCGTCCAACTGTTCCAGACCATCTATCAGTAACACTTTCTTTTGAAAATTACGTACATCTGATTTTGTTTCGAGTATTAGGTCATATAAATTGCGGAGTTGTGTCATTGTAAATTTTCGTGGCAACAGTTCGAAAAGCATATTAGGTTGAAGCATTACCTGATGACGTATATGCCTCAATGCTTCTTCTGCAATCTGATTATGGTCGAAAGCGAGTTTCATATTGGCAAGCGACTTGACATCATACCATCGGGCGGTCGTGTTTTCAGACTCGAATATGATTTTCCGGCTGATTTTTATTAATGCCAGATAACCCACAGTTACAATACGCCCGATTTTTGTATTGGTAGTTCTTTCCAGCCAATTTTTATCCCTCGGGTTACTGGTTCTTGCCGGATCCCCGAAACTATGGAACTGATGCAGAAAAATATTTTTCAGTCCCGTCAGCTCATAGAGAACACGTGTGGCTGCCGTATCAAGATCCTCATCCTGATATATGATGCTTCCGGGCAATTTTTTATCACTATAGTTTCCGTTTACTTCACTGATCGTCCGTTCAATCAATAGTATTTTAAGTTTCTCACCATCAAAACCAAACACCACACAGTCGATAGAAACGTGGGGATTATAGGCCAATGTGTGAGGGGTGTCCTGTGTCAATTTACCGTTTGTCATAAGATTCTTGATTTCAATACAAAATTATGCTATAAATTGGATCGGACAAAAAATAATGCTCAAAATTAACTATTAATTTAATTTTAATATCTATTATATTTATTTTTGGAATGTGTTTGAATAAAATAAATATCTTTGTAAAATAAAATACTAATTATATACGTATTTTTTACAATAAGTAATTTCAATTAATAAATTATATTGTTTCATTTATAGTATTTAATTAATTGATAATTAAACTTATAATGTAATTTATATTGTAGAAAATACATGAAGGAAATAACCCTAATCTTCTCAGATAGGAATGGAGATTATCTGAAAAACCTTCTTGAAAAAGGAGGAGTGATTAATGGATAAATAAAGGGAAATTCGCTTATCTATTACCAATAGATACTTGTTGTATAGGGATTTATTAATTTAAACAAATGAAAAAATGAGATGAAAAAGCAAATTTTAAATCTATCAAAAGGGATTTTGTTCCTGCTGCTATGTACATTTTCCCAAAATGTGTTTTCCCAAAATGTGACCGTGAGAGGAACGGTTGTCGATACAAGAGGAGAATTACTTATCGGCGTGACTGTGCAGGTACACGGCACTACGATTGGGACAGTTACCGATGCTGATGGTAATTTTATGTTGTCAAATGTACCTTCCGATGCGACGTTAGAAGTGTCGTATGTGGGTATGCGTCCGGAAACGGCTGCGTTAAATGGGAGAACAACCATTCATATAGTGATGCAGGAAGATACCGAATTGTTGGAAGAACTGGTAGTGGTTGGTTACGGTCAGATGAGACGTAGCGATTTAACAGGCGCAGTCGTTTCTGTAACAGATGCGGCCATTAAAAAATCAATCCCCACATCCATTGACCAGGTTTTACAGGGACGTGCCGCCGGGGTGCAGATACAGGCAAACTCGGGTACTCCGGGCGCCAGTTCGGCTATTCGTATCAGGGGTACTAATTCACTGAATGCCACCAATCAGCCCATTTTCGTGATAGACGGGGTCATCGTGGATTCATCGACCGACAGCGAAAGCAATAATCCGCTTTCAAGTATTAACCCTTCGGATATTGTTTCTATGGATATTTTGAAGGATGCTTCCGCGACAGCCATTTATGGTGCACGTGCTTCCAACGGTGTGATCATGATTACCACGAAACGGGGAAAGGCCGGCGAATCAACCGTTACATACGATGGATATGCGGGATGGCAGGAAATGCCTAAGCAGTTAGAAATGTTGAATCTAAGGGAGTATGCGATCCATCATAACAACCGTGCAGCATTGGGACTTGTAGATCAAAGCAGTGCTTTTGTCCGCCCTGACCTTTTGGGAGAAGGGACAAACTGGCAGGACGAACTGTTTCGTAAAGCTGTAATGACGAGCCATAATCTTTCTGTAAGCGGAGGAACTGAAAAAACAACATATGCTTTCAGCGGAGGTTACCTTAATCAGGACGGTATTGCCCTGGGGTCCGGCTTCCGCCGTCTCTCCCTGCGTTCGAATATCGACACCCAGATTAAGTCATGGTTACGTGGCGGTGTGAATTTCTCTTTTGCCGAATCCAAACAAGATGTCGGTACCGATAATAATACGATTATGAGTGCATTGCTTCAACAGCCTACTGTGGCGGTCACGTCCCCCGACGGTTCATTCGACGGGCCGGATGATGTGTGGATGCCGGATAATCCCGTAGGTCTTGCTTCCATCCGCACCAACAATAACCAGAAAACCAATTTTCGCTTCAATACCTATCTGGATGCTGCTTTGTATGAAGGATTGACCTTCAGGACCGAACTTTCGTATGATTACAACTTCAATAAATATTATTATTATCAGCCCGATTACCAATTTGGCATCAAGACAAGTGATACGCGCACTTCCCGGTGGACCAAGACCGATACCAGATACTGGTCGTGGCGGAATATCCTGACTTATAACGCAAAGTTAGCTGAAAAACATGCGTTCAATGTGATGGTCGGTCAGGAAATGTCACAATCGAATTGGGAAAACCAGGTGGGAACCGCTACGGGGTTCCTGACAAACACAACGCCCGACCTGAGTGCGGGAGATATTACCTCCTCCACAACTACCGGTTCGCGCATAGCCAACTCTATTGCTTCATTTTTCGGGCGGACTTTCTATTCGTACGACGACCGTTATTTATTGACCGCAACGATCCGCCGGGATGGTTCTTCCAAATTTGCGGAAGGCAATAAGTGGGGATGGTTCCCCTCTTTGGCATTCGCCTGGCGTGCGTCCCAAGAATCATTTTTACTGGACAACAGGACGATCGATAATTTGAAACTCCGTGCCGGATGGGGGGCAACCGGTAACCAGAATGTCAATGATTATGCCTATATGGCATTGCTCTCCTTTAAAACCACTCCCTGGGGTACCGGCGTATTGACCGGGAATACGGCCAATCCGGAACTGACATGGGAAACCACTTATTCCTATAACGTGGGTGTCGATGTGGGATTGCTCGGCAACCGCATCGAGTTTATCGGCGATCTTTATTATAAAAAGACCGATAATCTGCTGCTGCAGCTTCCTTTACCGGCCTATCTCGGATCAAGCGGACAAGGAGCGGCCTCGAATCCGTGGGGAAACGTAGGTTCTCTTGAAAATAAGGGAATTGAGCTTACCCTAAATACCACCAATATCACGAACAAAGATTTTATGTGGACTTCCAATCTGGTGTTCTCCCTTAACCGTAACAAGGTGCTCGAACTCGATACCGACAACTCTTCCATCGAAAAGAGTTATCAACCCAGTTCCACCAATTATATTGTTACGAAAACAACCGTGGGACAGCCTATCGGTCAATTCTGGGGATACAAGGTGATCGGGCGTTTCGACGATGCTACCGATTTCTACTACAAGGATGCCGATGGGAATGTAAGACAAGTGGCGATTCCCGAAGGCAATACGATTGCGAAAAATAGTACCTGGATTGGTGATTATATCTACGAAGATATCAATAACGATGGCAAGATCAATAATGAGGATGCGACATTTATCGGCAACCCGGAACCCAAATTCACGTACGGTATCGGAAATACCTTTTCTTACAAAGGCGTGGATCTGACGATATTCTTCTCCGGCTCTTACGGTAACAAGGCACTGAACTTGACCCGTTACCGGATTGAAGATCCACGTTCCAATGCCAATATCCTCAAATCTTCGTTAAATTATGCCATCGTCGACTTGATTGATTCCAACGGGCCGGCGGAAGATTACCGTAATCTTCATGTAGTGGGTGGCTCGCCGACAATGCCTGCCCTGCAGGAATCCGATGCGAACAATAATTACTCCCGTGTGAGTGACCTGCTCATAGAGGATGCTTCGTACATCCGTCTCCAGAATATCTCTGTAGGGTATACGCTCCCGCAGAAATGGGTTAGAAGGGTCTACCTCAACAATGTGAGGATATATGCCAACATCCAGAATATATATACATGGACCAAATACAAGGGACTTGATCCGGAAGTAGGCTCCATGTACGGAGATGCATTAATGACCGGTGTGGATTACGGACGTTATCCTTCACCCCGTATCTATACCTTCGGATTAAATGTTTCATTCTGAATTTAAAAAGAATTATACAATGAAAAATAGTACAATATTCATCATAGCGGCGTTAAGCGGTTTCCTTGCAGTCACTTCCTGCGAAGATTTCCTGACACACGATAATACCACAAACGCCAACCAGGAGACGTTCTTCGATAGCGACAAGGCTGTAGCAGCGGCTACCGCACCCTTATACAATTATGTGTGGTACAGTTTCAATGAAAAGTTCTACTACGGGATGGGCGACGGCCGCGCCAACAACATTACTGCCCGTTGGTCCCCCTATATCTATCCTTATACCAATTTCACCGAAACAGCGCTGAGCGAAGGGCTGGAAGAAGCCTGGGGCTCTCTCTACTCTGTTGTGGCCCAGTCTAATTACGCCATCAATAATATCCGGCAGTATTCCGGTCCGCAAGTCAGCGAAGCCGCTAAAATTCAGGCCTATGCCGAAGCACGGTTTATGCGGGGGCTGGCTTACTGGTATATCGGTTCATTGTGGGGTAAAGCCATCATTTACGAAAATACCGCCGAACAGGTGAATAATTCCGTGGTTCCCGCCCATCGCGGCGTGGATGTAATCGAATTTGCGATCCGTGACCTTGAATATGCAGCGGTCAATCTGTCAAGAACGGCTTCGAATCAAGGACGTGTCACCTGTTACAGCGCTTACGGGATCTTGTCCCGCGTTTATCTCTCCATGGCGGGATTGACCACGGAAGGTGCATACAACGGTACTAATATTGCTACCGACTTTAACCGGGGCACACGGAATCCCTATTATCTGGATCTTGCCCGTCAAGCAGCATTGAAAGTCATAGAAGAAGGTCCCTATGCATTGCTCAGCAATTATGGCGACCTGTTTGCCGTATCCACCACCAACAACAACAGCGAATCCGTTTTCCAGTTACAGTGGCTGCAGGGCAGTACCGACGCGATCGGTTGGGGAGCCAATAATCCCATGCCGGCCTTCTTTTCCTGGTCCACCATGGTCGGTGAGACCAACTGGGGGAATGCGACGTATGCTTCCTATGACCTTGTCCGGGCTTATGACAGGAGGGACAGGATCCGCCGTCATTATACCATCGCCACGGTCGGGGCGGAATATCCGGACCTGAATGTGAAGAATGGTGGGTACACCTACAATGAGACCGAAAGCGGATATGAAGGAAAGTGCAACATTAAGAAATATGTGATCGGCAAGATCGATGATAACGGACAGAGCTATCAACAGAGCAGCGGCCTCAATACGTATATGATGCGTCTGGCCGAAGTGTATCTGAACCTTGCCGAAGCCGTTCTCGGAAACGCCGCTTCTACCAGTGACGCTACCGCACTCACGTATGTCAACCTGATCCGCGAACGTGCCGGTATGCCGGCGTTGGGATCCATCACCTACGAAGATCTCCGGTATGAGCGTCGTATCGAACTGGCCCTGGAGGGCCAATACTGGTATGACCTTGTGCGGCGTGCCTATTACAAGCAGCAGGAAGTGGTCAACTATTTGAATAACCAGGACAGAAATGCCGGTTACGAATGGGATGAAGCCGAGGAAAGCCAATATGCCAAAACCGGTGACGGGACAGGAGTTGCCGTTGCAACGGCCGCTAACCTGGTGTTGCCCATATCGGATGTGGACCGCGGGCGGAATCCGCTCCTGAATAATGATCCCGTAGCGTATGAGTTCGGAGAAAAGGAAGTTACGGTTTCTGATTTGTTTAACTAACCATTTGAAATAAAATTATCGTATGAAAAATTCAAACTATATATGGCTATTGTGGCTGGTATGTTTGTCCGTAGGGTTCGTAGCATGTAATGCCGATGATGAATACTTTGACGGCAAATACCAGGACACACCGATCGTGATCAATCAGGTCTATCTGGAAGATCATGAATCTTCAGTCCCTGACCGGCCTGTTGATTTCGCACGTCTCGGTCAGTTGATCCGCGTGGAAGGTAAAGGATTGTATGGCATGAAGAAAGTCTATATCAATGGGTATGACACTTATTTCAACCGTGCTTACGTAACCGATAATTCCATGCTTATCCAGATCAACAGCAGTACACCCGTTGTGGATGCGGAATCGGATGTACGTGACATCATCCGTTTTGTAAAAGACAAAACGGAAACCAGTTACAGTTTTACCATACGGGCCGCCTCTCCGTCGGTGACGAGTGTCAGCAATACCTTGCCGAAAGCAGGGGAAACAGTATATGTGTACGGTAGAGGACTACATGAGACCACAAAGATCACCCTTCCTGATGGGACCGGAATCTCAAGCGGTATAGAGAGTGATGAAGATGGCGAATGGTATTCATTTATAATGCCATCGGGTGTAACCGAAGGAGGATCGATTTATTCGGAAGGAGCCAACGGCACAGCGGCCACGCCGGCTTATTTCAACAGTACCGGGGGTATCGTACTCGACTTCGACGGCAACGGCTCGCAGGGATTCTGGAGTTGGAGCGAAACCGGTTCCATGATCAACGACGAAGATCTGGTTGATGATCCCCTGAACAGCGGCCGGGGCAAGAGTGTGCAGTTTATTCCCGAGCGCCTGATCACGGCGGGAGGGATTGTCCCCGGAAAACCACGTGCAGCTGAATGCTGGACGGCGGGAAACGATGATTCTGCAGACGACTGGAGTCGTATGTATTCCTATATCCCCGCCACGACTCCCCTCACAGAGGTTGCCTTCCAGTTTGACGTATACGTACCCGAAGCATGGACCGGAACCGGACAGCTCCAGATCGCATTGTTCAACAATTTCAACTTCGGCGGTATCGGTTCAGACGATGACAGTTCTTCCAAACAGGTCGCTTTCTACGTTCCCTGGATACAGGACGGCAAGGTGGTTCCCTTCGAAACGGAAGGTTGGCAGACCGTGACCATCCCTTTCAGCGAGTTCAAGAAATATGCGGCACAGATCGAGAATAAGGAGACGCCTGTTTTCAAGGATGTCGTAGACGAACGCAACGCTTCCACGTACAGGAATTTCGGGATCGGTTTTGTGAATACGGACTTCACATACCAGGGCGTGAATGTGACGGCCACCACGTTTAATTCCCGGATCTATGTGGACAACTGGCGTGTGGTGCCTTGCAAGAGTATTACCATTTCGGATTATCCCGAAGACGAGACCGAATAGGCTTAATCTGTAACAAATTAAAGAATAAGAATAATGAAACTACATAAAATCATTCTACCCATAGTGGTTGGCGCACTTATGCTGACCGGTTGTGATGATCAGGTTATGGAATGGAAAACGCCCGACGGGCATAATTCCGTCGACTTTTCGGAAATTCCTTTGAATCTGGCTGAAAAAATAGCCAACTACGATTTTATCAAAGCCTATGTACCGGCAGGCATGACAGTCGGTATCGGATGCGGCGCTGAATTATATATAAGCGATCCTTCCTATAAACAGGTCGTAGACGATAATTTCCAATTGATTGTGACAGGAAACGCTATGAAACATTCTTCAGTAGTGAGGAATAACGGCGATTTGGACTTTACTACCATTGACGCTTTTTTCAACGCCCTTCCGGCAGACATGAAAGTATACGGACACACTTTACTTTGGCATACGCAGCAAAGACAAGCCTATCTGAAATCACTGATTGCTCCGGAGGTGGTTATCGAAACGAATCCGGACGATGTGCTGGAAAATATCATTGAAAACTCCGATTTTGAAAACGGTACAACTAATCCCTGGAATTCTTGGGGAAATGGTTCTTCGAGAAATATCTCTGCTCAGGGTGGAGGGTATGAAAGCGATTATGCCCTGGTTCTGACAAATCCTGCTGATGCCAATGCCTATAGTGCACAGGCTGCATATGACCTTTCGGGATATCTGGAAGAGGGGGCTACGTATGTATTCCAGTTTATGGCAAGATCGAATTCCCCCGCCGGACAGTTGCAGGTACAGGTGCAAAACAATCCGTCTTACGGAAGTCAGGAAGGGTACAGCACGTTTGACGTCGGAACCTCCTGGGTGCTATGCCAGAGTGAATTTACTTGTTCTTTCGATAACGTAAACCGAGTATTGATCAATTTTGGTAAAATTGCCGGAGATTATTATATAGACAATTTCAAATTCGGTAAGAAGATTGAAGAGAAAATGATTAATTTACTGGGTGAAGACAGCTACTTCGAAAACGGTACGATCGGTGCATGGGGAGGATGGGGGAATAGTTCAACCCGTTCTGTCTCGGAGAAAGGAGAAGGGTATAACAGCGATTATAGCATGGTGATGGTTAATCCCAGTGATGCGGATTCCTGGAGTGCTCAAACAGCTTATACATTACCGGCGGCATTGGAAGTCGGGAAAACGTATATGTATTCGGCAATGGTAAAAGCGACAGTAGTTAATCCGGATTTTACGTTTCAGGTTCAACATCCGACGTCTTATGACGGTGAAGGGTATGTAAGCGGTGAAACTGTCGTCAATACATGGATACCCATCGAAGGAGAATTTGTTTGTACGAAAGAAGGAATGAGCCGTCTTTGTATCAACTTTGGAAAAACAGCCGGAACCTATTATGTAGATAATATCAAATTCGGAGAAAAGAAAGAAACTTCAACAACAACCCGATCCACCAGGGCCGCGGGAGGCATCGCCTATGTGTACAAAACGCCCGAAGAAAAGAAAGCGGCTTTGTTGGATGCGATGGAATCGTGGATCAAAGGCATGCTGGAACACACTGGTAGCCGTGTGGAAGCATGGGACGTGATCAATGAACCGATTGCCGATAACAACCAATGGCGCGGCATCGGAGGGAACTTTATGAGTGAAGACTCCCATCCTGTGGAAGATAACGGACTGGAACTAAATTGGGAATCCGACCGCTTCTATTGGGGGTATTACATCGGTCAGGAATATGCGACAAAAGCATTCGAGTATGCCCGTAAATATGCTCCTGCCGGCACCAAGCTCTTCGTCAACGATTATAATCTGGAAAGCAATCCGGCAAAACTGAATGCCTTGATTGATTTTGTAAAATACATTGAAGACAACGGGCAGGTAGTCGACGGCATCGGTACGCAAATGCACGTATCTGCCGATACGACCGCCACATTCAAAAACAATGTCGATAATATGTTCAGGACAATGGCCAATACCGGAAAATTAGTTCGTGTAACAGAGCTGGATGTGCGTTTAGGCACTGCCACTCCAAGTGCCGGACAACTGGAAGCACAGGCGTTGACCTACCAGTACATTGCCGAATCTTACATCAAACATGTGCCGGAATCCCAACGTTCAAGTATTACCATTTGGACACTGACGGATCATCCCAGAGAGCATGAATATTGGCTTCCCGATGAAAGTCCCAATCTGTTCAACAGAGACTATGGACGGAAACATGCCTATAAAGGGTTCTGCGACGGTCTGGCCGGACGCGATGTAAGTGAGGATTTCTCCGGTGACGACTATGTGAATGTATATACCGATGAGGAGGAATAGGGAGACAATGAATTCTTGAATTGAAGTCATATAAGAAGCAAATGTGGGGCAAAGATCCCGTCATCTTTGCCCTGCATTCTACATAAATGAAAACCTAAAATGAAAAGAACGGATTAAACAATGGAACGATACACGCTCTTCTGGATATTACTGTGTATTATATTACCTATACAGGCTCAGCAGGAAATACCTTATTTGCAGAAGCAGGGAAGCGCTACCCAATTGATTGTCGATAATACACCTTTCCTTGTATTGGGTGGTGAATTGGGTAACTCTTCCGCTGCATCCGTGGAGGACATTGAACACATTTTTCCGAAACTCCAACGGATGGGATTGAATACGGTGTTGGTGCCTGCCTACTGGGATCTCACAGAATCGGCGGAAGGAATATACGACTTTACACTCACG
>ERZ778021.669-NODE-669-length-54264-cov-8.844288_pt1 | contig 54264 bp, 39 predicted proteins | sample MGYA00375751_ERZ778021 | MGnify/ENA primary metagenome ERZ778021 (study PRJEB29350, sample SAMN05389814) | bioreactor metagenome | isolation source: Thiocyanate stock bioreactor | place: South Africa: University of Cape Town | collected 2013-08-29 ... | reverse complement strand
CATTAGAATTTTGCTCACAAAAATAGTGATTTTTTTCTATTGCGGAATTTGGGTTAAAGGTAATGCATTATATGGTTTTGTTGTGATAAAAGAAACAGGATTATGGCGCGATCAAAACAATCTCAGAAAAGAAATCAATCAATTAATATCTGATCAAATAGGTGCAATTGCCAAGCTTGATAAGATTCAGTTTGTTACAGGATTGCCCAAAACCCGCTCCGGAAAGATAATGCGAAGAATACTTCGTAAAATTGCAGAAGGCAACTTTGCTGACTTTGGAGATACGTCAACACTTTTAAATCCTGAAATAATCGATGAAATAAAAAGTGGGAGGATGGAATAAAGAATAATTTCAAATTGTATATTTACAATTATAAACTTAAACTATTCGAGCAATCTCAACATTAACTTTCATATTTCTTAGTTGTGTGCGAATGTCAGATGGTATACCTTCATCAGTTACCACAGTATCTATTTTATCAACTGAAGTAATAAAAGTGAAACTTCTCTTATTAAATTTAGAAGAATCGAACACTGCTATTGTTTCTTTTGACATCGACATCATTGTCTGATTTATATTAGCTTCTTCGAGATTATGAGTTGAAAGACCTTGCTCAATATTAAAGCTATCAACACCAAGAAAAAGTTTATCACAATAAAATATTTTCAATATAGATTCAGCTAATGGTCCGACCGTAGATAATGAAGCTTCTCTCAAGTGCCCCCCTAACAATATTACAGTAAATCTTTTGTAATTTGATAATTCCACTGCAATATTAATTGCATTTGTAACAATAGTAAGATTCTTAAAAGTATGAAGATTACGGGCAATCTCCAAAGTTGTAGTACCGGAATCGAGCAAAATAGTTTCATTTTCATTAATTAATGTAGCCGCTAACCTGCCTATAGCTTGTTTTTCTTTATAATGAAACAATTGCTTATCTTGTATTGCAATATCAAAACCAGAATTAACTTCGGGCAAACGCATTGCACCTCCACGAACACGAGTAAGCAGATTTTTTCTTTTAAGCTCATTCAGATCTTTACGAATTGTAACTTCAGACACTTGAAACCTATTACTTAACTGACCAACAGTTACCTCCGGATTATTTGTTAACTCTTGAAGAATTTCAGCTCTTCTTTCCCTTGTAGAATTATAGTATGCCATAACCTTAAAAAAATTTACGATTTACCATTATTAAGAGCACAAAGATAAATAAAAGTTTCGAAACATTTCGAAAACATTCAAATATTCACTTTCGAAATACTTCGAAACCAATATTAAGCACTGTGCTTAGATTTAATTTATTCATAATCACACAATTACCAAAATACATATAATTTTATGTTTTACAACATATTTACGAATGTTTTGTTTCGAAACATACATTTCATACATTTGCACTTATCGAAACAAAAATCAACTTTAAATATATGACAGCTACTTTAAATATAGGTACACATACAATTGCTGAAATAGAGCAACAGCCAAGAATGTGGATGAAAGAATACGATTCAATATTATCAAACAAGGAGAAAATCGAAAAGTTTATGATTACGAATAATATTTCGAAACATTCTACAATTATTCTTACAGGAGCCGGCACATCAGCTTTTATAGGTAATGCTTTGCTGTATATAATGCCTTTATATGGTTATAGTAACTGTATTGCTATGTCAACTACAGATATTATCACTCATCCTGATGCAGCATTTCAAAAGGATAAAGAAATAGTTTTAGTTTCATTTGCGCGTTCTGGGAATAGTCCGGAAAGTTTAGCCACCGTTGAATTAGCTGAAAGACTATGTAAAAAGGTTACTAATATCATAGTTACATGTAATGAGAACGGGCAGTTAGCAAAAAATGCTAATGACTCTAATTCACTTCTTCTTTTACTTCCACCTGAAACAAATGATAAGAGTTTGGCTATGACAAGCAGTTTCACCACCATGCTTTTATCTTTCATATTATATATAAACATAAACGACATAAGTGAAGAGAAAAGTAAAATTGATAGCATAAACAAGAGTTCAGAAGCATTTATACAAAACTACAAACATTTAATTAAACAAATTGCTACTTTAAATTTCAAAAGAGCAGTATTTTTAGGCTCCGGCGAACTCAAAGGAATTGCAGAAGAGTGTCATTTAAAACTACAAGAACTAACTGATGGACAAGTTATATGTAAGCATGATTCATTTTTAGGTTTCAGACACGGTCCAAAAGCTGTAATTGACAAGGATACGTTATTAATCTACCTTTTCTCATCAAACGAGCATATTCGCAAATATGAAGTTGATTTAGTGAAACAAATAAATCAGAATAACAATGTTATCGCACAAATAGGTATATCATCAGGTAATAAGATTAATATAGATGGTGTGAAGTTAGATTTAAATCTCAATTTAGACAACATATCACAGTCTACCAATGCATACTATTTTATTCCTTATGTACTAATAGGTCAATTATTAGGATATTATAAATCTATATCAATGGGATTAAATCCCGACAGTCCTTCGGTTTCAGGCAATATCGCACGAGTAGTTGAAGGAGTTACAATTTACAATGACTAAGAATATAAATTAAAAAAATAATAAACATGGCATTAACAGAAGACATTTTATTAAAGATTGCAAAATTAGAAAAAGAAACAGGCGTAAAACGCACATTGTTTGCTGCTTGTCCTAATTCTATAGCTGCAATTAAAGCATCATTCAGATCGGCAAAGCGAAATAATGCTCCAATAAAATTTGCTGCAACTCTAAACCAGGTTGATGGAGATAGAGGATATACAGGTCTAAATCAACAAGAATTTATGGATTTGCTTAAATTAGAAGCAGAAGCGGTTAACTTTACAGGACCATATATTGCAGCTATTGATCATGGAGGTCCGTGGTTGAAAGACATACAAACACAAGAAAGATGGGACACCGAACGTGCTATGGCTGCTGTTAAAAAATCATTTGAAGATGCAATTTTAGCTGGATATCATCTGATTCATGTTGATCCTACTGTTGATATTTTCTTAGCAAAAGATGAGATTATTGATATTCATGTAGTAGTTGCACGAACAGTAGAATTAATAAAACATATAGAAGATTTTATTAAAAAGTATAACTTAGCACCGATTTCTTATGAAGTAGGTACAGAAGAGGTTCATGGTGGTTTAGCAGATGACGAAACATTTGAAACATTTCTAATAGAACTAAAGAAAGGTTTGAAATCAGTTGGATTAGAGCATGTATGGCCTATTTTTATTGTTGGGAAAGTTGGGACAGACTTACACACTACAACTTTCGATAGAGATGTAGCCAAACAACTTGCTGATAAGGTAAGGAAATATGGTAGTTATATTAAAGGTCATTATACCGATGATGTAGTAAATCCGGAAGATTACCCGCTAAGTGGTATAGGGGCAGCCAATGTCGGACCGGAGTTTACTATTAGCGAATATGATGCATTAATTGAATTAGAAGAAAAAGAACTTAAACTTTATAAGGAAAAGCGAATTGCTAAATTATCAAACATTAAAAACACATTGTGGAAATTAGTTGATGAATCGAATCGTTGGAAAAAATGGCTGCAACCTGATGAAATTGGTAAAACTCTTTTCGAATTACATGATGAAAGAAAAAATTGGATTGTAAAAACCAGTTGTAGATATATTTGGCAGAATGCAGAAGCAATTGCATCAAGACAGCAGTTATACGACAATTTGAATAAAAATGGTATTGATGCTGAAGCTATCGTACTAGGTAAAATTGAACATAATATGGATAAGTATTTCCGTGCATTTAATCTTATTAATTTAAATGATTTATTATAATGAAGAAATTCGATGTATTAGCACTCGGTGAATTAAATGCCGATTTGATTTTAAATAAAATTGATGGCGAACCTGAAGTTGGTAAAGAAAAGTTTGCACAGAACATGATTCTGACTTTAGGTAGCTCAACTGCAATCTTTGCAGCAAATATTGCATCTTTAGGAGTAAAAACGGCTTTCGTCGGAATGATAGGGAAAGATAGTTTTGGTGATTTAGTAAAAACAAGTCTACAATCTAAAGGAGTTGACACATCATTACTAATTGAAACAGACAAGGCTGCAACCGGAGCAACTATAGTATTGAATTATAACGAAGATAGAGCAATGGTAACTTATCAAGGAACAATGGATATGATGAGTTTTGATGATATTGATAAGGATATATTTAAAAATACAAAACATGTTCATATCTCGTCCATTTTTCTTCAGTCGGGTATAAAAAGGGATTTGATTGAGATATTGGAATACGCTAAAGAATGTGGAGTTACCACTTCTCTTGACACACAATGGGATCCGATAGAAAAATGGGATTTTGATTACGCTAAAATACTACCATTGATAAGTGTTTTTATCCCTAACGAAACAGAATTATTGTTTTTAACAGTATCAAAGACATTAGAAGAGGCAATTGAAAAAATTAAACCACATATAAATACTTGTGTGATAAAAAGAAGCAATAAAGGTTCAATGTTGGTCGAAAAAGATAAGATTAATAACATGCCTGCATTTTTAAACACAGAAGTAGTGGATGCCATTGGAGCAGGTGACAGTTTTAATGCAGGATACATATCTCAATTTGTAAAAGGCAGATCATCTGTTGAGTGTCAACGAGTTGGAAATCTTTCTGGTGCGATTAATACAACTGCTGCAGGAGGGACCGGTGCTTTTTCTTCAAAAGAAAATATTGTTAACACTGCAAAAGAAAAATTCAATCAAAATTTAGAATTATGATATTACAAGATAAACTTAAACAGTGTCAGAAGAATAAAACAGCTTTATTAGCTACAAACTATTATAATTTTGAAACATTAAAAGCTGTTTTGACTGCTTCATCTAATATACAATCTCCTGTCATATTGCAATTAACTCGTTCTTCAATAGAATATATGGGGTTAAAACAAGCTGTAGCACTGGCACAAACAGGTTTATCAGAATATGGTATTGAAGGATGGTTACATTTAGATCATGGAGATACGATTGAATTAGTACAAGCATGTTTGGATGAGGGTTTTGACTCTGTAATGATTGATGCAAGCGAGAGACCATTTGAAATTAATGTTGAAACGACTGCAAAAGTTGTAGAATTAGCAAAATCTTACGGAGCAAACGTAGAAGCTGAATTAGGTTATGTAGCTAAATTGGGACAAGAGCAATCGGGAGGATTTACCACAGCAGAAGAAGCATCAAGTTTTGTTGCACAGACAGGTGTAAATGCATTAGCAATTGCCATAGGGTCTGCTCATGGTTTTTACAAATCAACACCAAAATTAGACATTGAACGATTAAAAGAAATCAGACAGGCTACAGATGTTGCATTAGTACTACATGGCAGTTCAGGTATTCCTCACGACATAGTAAAAGAAGCTATACTTAATGGAATAGTAAAAGTAAATTTAGCAACAGAAATAAAAGATACATTTATGAGGGCTTTGAAAGCACATTTATTAAATTCAGATGAAATTGATTTAAGAAAAGTTTTCCCAAAAGCTATAACTCCGGTTGTCGACTTATTAATAGAAAAATATCGATTAGTATCTATGAAATAAATTAATCAAAAAATCATGAACACACCAAGTTTTAAAATAATATTGTTTTTTCTATTACTATTAAAAGTAAATTCTTTTTCACAACAATTAATTGACACTTTATTGTTGAAGAATTATCAGCCTATTTCCATTTTTAAAATACAAAAAACTGATTTGTTAAAAGGGAAATATCCAATAATTGATTTACACTCACATGATTATGCTCAGAATGAAGAAGAAATACTTGAGTGGATTCTAAATATGGATGCATGTGGTATTCAAAAAACACATTTATTGAGTTGCAATTGGATAGGAAAACCTTTTGAAGAGTTTGTAAAAAAATACTCTTCATTTCATGACAGGTTTGCATTTTGGACAAGTTTTGACTATACTGGGTTCGATGATTCGGGATGGTCTGACAGAGCTATTCAAACATTAATTAAGCATCACAAAATGGGAGCTGTAGGTGTGGGAGAAATGGGTGATAAAGGCGATGGCGATTTATATGGCTACCCCACTCCGGGACGAGGTATTCATCTTGATCATCCAAAAATACAACCTCTATTAGCAAAATGTGCTGAGTTAAAAATGCCAATCAACATTCATATAGCTGAACCAAAATGGATGTATGAAAATATAAATTTACATAATGATGGCTTATTAACTGCGGCTAACTGGGCAATTGACACAACAAAAGTAGAACTTGGATACGAAGGATTAATGAACTCATTTGAAAACGCAGTTAAAAATAATCCTAAAACTATTTTTATTGCTTGTCATTATTTAAACATGAATCATGATTTGAATAGGTTAAGCAAATTATTAGATCAGTATCCAAATCTTTATGTTGACATAGCAGGAAGAATGGGTGAATCAGCCGTAACACCTAAAACAACCAGAGCATTTTTAATAAAACATGCTGATAGAGTATTATTTGGAACAGACAACGGAATGAGTCAAACAATGTATCGTAATATATTCAGAATTTTGGAAACAGATGATGAACATTTTTATATACCCGACTATGGGTATCATTGGGCATATAGCGGCATGAATCTCCCCCAAAAAGTATTAAAAAAAATATATTATCAAAATGCAATTAAAATATTTCGCTAATAACTAAAAATATTCAGTATGATAATCAAAAACACTTTTAAACAACCATTATTATTATTAATATCTATATTGATATATGGTTGCTCGTCACAAGTTACTATTGAAAGTGGTGATTTACAATTGAATATTGACAAGCAGATGCAAATTCAATTAAAATCATTGAATAAGGGAACAAATCAATTTTTTAAAGATTTTTACGAATCAGATAAGTTGATAGCACAAGAACTAACGATAGGAAGTTTTAAGTTGAAAGAGTCGGTAAAGACCGAAGACAATGAAGGGTCTTACTATAATATATCAGGAACATATAACAGAAACGGATTTAAAATCAGTAAACATCAGAAAATCTCGGCTTTCAATGATTTTCCGGATATGATATTATTTGAAACTTATTATATAAATGAAGGTGACAAATCAATTACTGTAAAAGCATGGAAAAATCATGAGATAAGAATAATCGACAACACAAATAGTAATGAAATGTGGTCTTTTCAACCTTCATCTTCAAATGAGAGGAAAGATTGGATTCTACCTGTAAATCAAGGTTTTTATCAGAAAAATTATTTAGGGATGAATAATTCTGATTATGGCGGTGGAATTCCTATGGTATATTTATGGAGAAAGGATGGAGGAATTGCAACCGGTTTAACCGAAAACACCTTAAAACTTATATCTATGCCTACAGAATGGATAAATTATAATGATTATGCAAGTATATCTTTAGCATATGAGTACGAAGAACCTGAAATATTTGCAAAAGGAGATACAATAAAAACATACAATTCATTTATAAGCGTTAATAATGGGGATTTCTATAATCCATTAAACCAATTTTCTGAGTATATGCAAGATATGGAGGATATAGTCTTACCGGAGTCTGAGCCTGAAGCTTTTGAACCTGTATGGTGTGCATGGGGATACGAAAGAATGTTTACAATAAATGAAGTCATGGGCACATTACCAAAAGTAAAAGAATTAGGGTTTAAGTGGGTAGATATTGATGATGGTTATCAGATAGCAGAAGGAGATTGGGAGACAAACGAAAGATTTCCGGGTGGAGATAAAGACATGCGAAGAATGACAGACGAGATACATAAGTTAGGTTTGAAAGCCAAATTATGGTGGGCGCCTTTAGCTGCTGATCCGGGCACGAAAGTATTAGAAAAGTATCCGGGTACCCTATTAAAAACAGACGAATGGATACCACGTCATATTTCATGGTGGAACAGTTATTATTTATCACCTGTTAACCCTATAACAAAAACTTATACTGATGATTTACTAAAGATGTTCTTTGTAGCTTGGAATTTTGATGGACTTAAATTAGATGGTCAACATATGAATTGCTGTCCTCCTGATCATAATACTGCCAGCAAACTTGATTATCCGGAACAAGCAATAGAGCAACTTCCATCTTATTTTGAGAACATTTATAAAACAGCAAGAAAATACAAGTCATATGCAGTTATTCAAAATTGTCCATGTGGTTGTGCTATCAACTTCTTCAATATCCCATTTATGAATCAAGCTGTTGCTTCCGATCCAACTTCCAGTTTTCAGGTGCGACTGAAAGCAAAAGCCTACAGAGCTATCAAGCAAGATTTAGCTTATTATGCAGATCATATAGAGCTAAGTGATAATGGAGATGATTTCGGGACACAAATAGGTATAGGTGGAGTGATAGGATCTAAATTCACGTATCCTAAGGACAATCCACATGTAAAACAATCTTATGTATTGACACCTGAAAAAGAAGTATTATATAAAAAATGGGTTGGTATATACAATGATAAAATGATTTCTAAAGGCGAATATCTAAATCTATATGATATTGCATATGATAAGCCCGAAGCACATGTAATCAAGAAAAACAACAGATTATATTATGCTTTTTATGCAGAAGAATGGGATAACTCTATAGAATTAAAAGGATTAGATAAAAATAAAACATACACAGTGTGCGAATATACTGCTGATGATAAAAAAACATATACGGTTGATGGTGCTCATCCATATATCACACCAAGGTTTACCAGAGATTATTTAATTGAAGTTTATGAATAAGAACATAGGTTTAGTTTTTTTATTGGTGTGTAAGTCTGCAATCCCGACTACACAAGAAGTCGGGAATTGCAGACAATATAAAAAACAAGATTATAAAACAAGATAAGTATTAAAGACAATTATATCTATTAATTCAAACAGACATATATTATGCTTAAGAAAAATTCACTTTTAATTGGTTTAATTTTACTGTTGAGTAGTTTGGGAGTATTTTCTCAACAAATAATCACAGGTAAAATTATTTCCGGAGATGACAATCTTCCCATGTTAGGTGTTAGTGTTCAGGTGAAAAACACAACCAGAGGAACTATCAGCGACATTAATGGGAACTACAGCATTGAGGTGCCAAATGCACAGAGTTTATTGAGCTTCACTTTTGTAGGTTACCAAACCATAGAAGAAGCAGTAAACAACCGCAGTACCATCAACATCACCATGCAACCTGAAAATTTCATGATGGATGAAGTGGTGGTAATGGGATATTCGAGCGTAAAGAGAGCTGAACTTTCAAGTTCTGTAGTTACCATAAATGCAGAGCAATTGACAGATGTCAAAACTCATGACTTAGGTAACATGCTACAAGGAAAAGTTGCAGGCTTAATGGTATCGGTAGGGAGTGGACAGCCAGGAACAAGAGCAGAGATGAGAATTAGAGGAACAGGTTCTATCACAGCACTTGCATCTCCCCTGTTTGTTGTAGATGGCATACCTGGTGGTACATACAATCCAAATGATGTTGAAAGTGTAACGGTTCTAAAAGATGCGGGTGCAACTGCAATTTATGGTGCCGATGGTGCGGGTGGTGTCATTGTCATTACTACCAAACAGGCAAAAAGGAATCAGCCGACTCGTATCAACTTTAAAGCTAATTACGGACTAAAAAACTCTTTACATGGGCAATTTGAGATGATGAACGGTGAAGAGTTATACGATACACATAAAGTCATTTATAGTCCGGCTTTATTTGCAATGCAACGTCCGGCAGCTTTAAGAGACATGCATTACGATTGGCTAAATAGTTCCTTCAAAACCGGACATGTTCAAAATTACTTCCTCTCTACAAATTGTTCGACAGATAAAATTAATTATTATGCAAGTTTAGATTATTATCAAGAAGATGGTACATTAATCAACACTAATTATGAGCGGGCTACAGCACGTTTAAATTTAAACACAAAACTTTATGATAATTTAGATCTAAATTTTAGAGTAAATTATAATACATCAAACAATAGAGAGCCATCCAGTTATATTGTATTAGAAGGAGCATACCGAACTATACCTTGGGATAATCCATATGATAGTGAAGGTAATCTTGTGAAAATTGATGGCGACACAAGACCCGATAATGGACAAAAGTGGTATACACAAGATAAGCGTAACTTCTTACATGGAGAGCAATATAACTATGCAAAGTCCAGATCAGAAGGCTTAACAGCCGATATTCAATTAAACTGGAATATAGCAGATTGGTTAATTTTCACTACCACAAATCGTTATTCAACTAGCAATTACAAATATAAGCGATTTATTGATCCTCGAACGTATGACCCAAGTTGGGCAAATGGCTACACCATTAATAATATCGGTATGTATGGTTCTATCGGGACTACCAATCTTTTAAAAGCAAATTACGATTTTGGAGAACATAGTGTGAATGGCTTGTTAGGTTTTGAATATGGGCAACATTTTTCTGATTACACGAGTGCTGCCGGTACCGGTATGCCCAACGGCATTGATGGCTTAACTGCATCAATTCCTCAAAGTGTAGACGGATATTTCTATCCTGGTAACGGATATTCATGGTTTCTACAAGCCCAATACAGTTACTTGAGCAAATATTTTCTGACAGCATCTTTCAGGGCTGACACCTCATCAAAATTCTCGAAAAACTACCCAACAGGATATTTCCCGGGAGCAGCGGCATCTTGGTTGATTTCCAATGAGGGATTTTTAGCTAATAATCCGTATATAACTTTCTTGAAAGCTCGTGCAAGCTACGGTGTTACAGGTAATTCTAATATCGATGCTTTTCAATCTATTGCCATGTATGAATTAAGCACTACATACCAAGATAATGTAGGTGCAATTTTGATAAGAGAAGCAAACCCTAATTTAACTTGGGAAAGTGCACATATGACAGGTTTGGGTGTGGATATAAGTTTAATCAATAGAATACATTTGAATTTAGATGTATATAACATCGATAACAAAAACTTATTACTGAATGTACCTCGCTCACCCAGTACAGGTTTCGAATATGGTTTGGAAAATATTGGGCAAGTTAGAAATCAAGGTGTTGAAATCCAATTAAGTTCTGATAATATTAAAAACAAAGATTTCCTATGGAATACTACCTTTAATATAGGTTTTAACAAAAATGAAGTAATTTCTTTGCCGGATAATAAACCAATTACTTTTACGGCAGGCAGTTCATCTATAACACAAGAAGTTCGAGTTGGGCAAGATTTGAATAGCTGGTATTTACCTAAGTGGATAGGCGTAGACCCTAATAATGGAGATCCACTTTGGGAAAAATTAATTCGTGATGAGAGCGGCAATATCATTGAACAAGGTGGCACCACAAATGTCTATACCGAAGCAGGTTTTCAAGTAGTTGGAAAAGCTACGCCTAAATTTGTGGGAGGATTTACTAATACATTATCCTACAAGGGAGTAAGCTTATATGTTGCTGCTAATTTTATATACGGCAATACGGTTTATCATCGCGATCGTGAAAGCTATGATGCTGATGGGGCTTATTTGGGATATAATATGATGCGTCTTCAAGATGGTTGGTCGAGATGGTCTGAAGCAGGTGATGTAGCTACTCACCCCAAACCTGTAATGAATGGTAATAAGCACTCCAATAAGACATCATCAAGATATTTGGAAGATGGCAGTTTTTTAAGAATTAAAAATATTGCTTTATCTTATGAGTTACCGAAAAATATCATAAATAAAGTAAAACTCAACTCTTGTAAAGTTTATATTTCCGGAGATAATATGTTCACATTTACAAACTTCTCCGGTTTAGATCCTGAAGTGAGTTTACAGAATTCAACTTGGTCATTAGCTGGTATGTACGCATTCAACTACCCTGTGAGCCGACAAATGTTAATTGGGTTTGATATTACTTTCTAATAACACATTAAAAGAGAACACAATGAAAAAGATATTTATTTTCACTATGCTGTTGAGCATTACTTTATTCACATCTTGTGACATGGACTTCTTGCCTAATGACAAGATAGTACCCGAACAATTATCCGTAGATCCATCAGGTGCTTTTTATGCTACAGATGGAAACTATGCGATTTTCAAAGACATCTTGAATTATAAAGGTTCTACGTATTCAGGTAACACCTATGTACGTCACTATTTCCAAATGGCTGAATTTCCTGCTGATAATGTATGTTTAGCCGGACGAACATCAGATCCTTTATACGAAGCACTTACATATAAGACTACACCGGATTTAAGAAATGTCACTTACCTATGGTATGTTTCTTATAAAATTATCAATGGAACAAATGCACTGATTGAAACTTTAGAAGAAGGTACGAGTAGTTATGCTGATCATTTGAAGGGAGAAAACTACTTTTTAAGAGCTGTTGCCCACTTCAATTTAAGCAATCTATACGCAAAGCCTTATGTATTAGGCAGGGATAATCCGAGTGTGATATTGAGGACATCGACTGATACTAAAGTAACACAACGCTCAACAGTAGGTAAAGTCTATGATCAAGTTGTAGATGATTTGGAAAATGCCATTCGTCTATTAAGTAATCAACCTCGAAATGGCAATGCTGGCTATGTGTCAAAAGCAACAGCACAAGCGTTTCTTTCAAGGGTTTATTTGTATATGGGCGATAAAGATCAAGAGGTAATTGACTTGGTTAATACTATGCTTGCCGGAGCTGATCCCGCAACTAAACTGGAGTCCACAGCTACTTTCCCAACATATTTTATCAACGCACTAAGTTCTAAAGAAACCCTATGGGCAGTGGCTCATACATCTAAAGAAAGTCGCGGTGGCTCATCCATTGGTTCAATGTTTTTAACTGACGGTGCAGGCTGGGGCGAAATTTATTCCTCCGACCCATTAAACGATTTATATGATCGTCATCCAAATGATGTAAGAACTTCATTCATAAAACCAAAAACTACCTCAAGCACACAATATATGGTGCGTTGGGCTAAACCAAGTAATGATGATTTTTATGAGAATGATATTCGCGATGTAAGTTGGGATGCAGTTGAAAACAAGTACTATTTTAATGATGGTGCTAACAAGATTTTTGTTGAAACAGAAATCGTTAATGGATATGAGCAAAACTACATCACCTATAATGGAGCAAAAACTCGTGCTCGCCTATCTTTAAAAATGGAAGACAGATATGGCTGGCCAAAATACTTTGTTACGAAATTTTCTTATCAAGATGGAGACCCTATGTTAAGTTCGCCCGTAATGATTCGCTGGGCTGAAGTAATCTTAAACCGTGCAGAGGCACATGCTCGTAAAGGTAATACGACTCAAGCTCTAAACGATGTCAATGTAATTCGTCAACGTGCAGGGCTATCAGGTAACCAACTATTTAGAAATGATAATATGATGGGATATACCGACCTTTTAGATGTAGTACTTGATGAGAGACGTCTTGAATTAGCTTTTGAGGGACATCGTATGTTCGATATATATAGAAACAAGAAAAGCTTAGATAGACGCTTCTCCGGTGTACAACCTTACGAGATAGTAAATTACGATAATAATAAAATTCAATATCCCATCCCTATGGATGAAATAAATACAAGTGGAATTTCTCAAAATCTTTATTAATAATAATTTTAATTTTTACAGTCATGAAACAAAACATTTTCAAATTTGTACTTTTCGCAGCCTTTGGACTTTTCTTTATGGCATGTGATGAAGACGATGTAGTGAACCCAACTGCTAATTTTTCTTATGAAGTTGATGGTCTACAAGTTACATTTACTAACACATCAAAAGATGCTGTAAGCTATGATTGGAACTTTGGAGATAATAACACCTCCACAGAAAAAGATCCCGTACATACATACAGCACACACGGCACTTACACTGTAGTTCTCACAGCTAAAAGCTCCAGTGGAGAAACAGCAACAAAGTCAGAGACTATTTCATTCACCAAACCACTTATCGTCCTTGATGGTAATTTTGGTGATTGGAGTGAAGTACCGAGCAATAAATTAGCTGTTGCAACTTTAAACACCGAAACTTCTAACGAGGCTACATTGAGATTAAAAGAAATGAAGTTCTGTGCAGACGAGATGTTCATTTATATGTATATTAAAATGGATACTCTTTATGCAAATGCCATGGATATTTATATGAATATTGATGGTAATGCAGACAATGGTTATATGGGCTGGATGTGGCAAACCCACAGAGCAGACTATCTAATGCAAGGATTTAAGGCAGCAAACTACGACATGCGTCTTGCTCAATATGACGAGTCTAAAGGTGGCGGATGGGGTTGGCTACAGCCTAATATCGTTGACACCGGAATGGGCTTAATGACTATCTCTGAGATGAAAACTGTGAGTGGTTCTATTGTTGAGTTTGAGGCACAGATTATTCGTGAATTTATACCTAACTTAGGTAATGAAGTTGAAATCACCATAGGACATTCAGGTGTTTCCGGAGATGCTTGGACTACTTCCGGTGGCTTACCAACAGTAACAGCTACGGGTGATAAAAACAGAGGTTTAATCCTTAATCTGAATTAACAATCATCAATGAACATCAGACTTAAGTAAAATTAATGAACACTTAGGTCTGATGTTCATACTGATACGAAATAAATTTTCTTTAAATACGTCATTCTATGCTAAAACATATCAACATTATTATCTTATCATCTTTAATATTGACTTTTTTTGCTTGTGAAAGAGATGACAACAATACATCAAAAAACTTGAAAGTTGTAGAGTATGCAGAAATTGATTCGATAATTTTTAATCCGGAGCGTGGCTTCTATGCCTTTAATGACTTCAGTACAAACAACACAAGCTCCTTGAGTGAATCAAATTTAAAGTTTATGGTAAGAAATGGACATAGTCTTACTTATACTGCTTACACAATGCCGGAATTTAGAGACAAACTAATATCAGAAGAATTTTTAAATCGTATCAGAGTAAATATGTCTTTGCTAAGAGAGCATGGCGTGAAATCAATTTTACGTTTTAGATATACTACCAGCGAATCTGACAGACCTTGGGATGCTACCGAAGAGATTGTTATGCAGCATATCGAGCAAATCAAGCCTATCTTAGAAGAATATGCTGATGTTATACTTGTTATGGAGGCTGGATTTATTGGAGTATGGGGTGAGTGGTATTATACAGATAACTTCAACTATAGACCGGCACAGAATGTAGAGGAATATGCTCCAAGACGCAGAGTGTTAGATGCTTTACTGGATGCTCTACCTAATCAACGTATGATTTGTGTAAGATATCCGGCTGCTAAATTGTTTACTTTCGGGATTACTCACACAGATACTATTACCCGACAAACAGCCTATAATGGTTCTGATTTATCGAGGATTGCATCACATAACGACTGTTTCCTTGCTGATCAAGATGATAGAGGAACTTTTGGTGGCAATAGATTCTATAGACAATTTTGGCAAAAAGAATCCAAATATTTAGCTATGGGAGGTGAAACATGTGGTTTATCAAGCTTTTCTATCTGTGATAATGCTATCAGTGATATGGAAAAATATCATTGGAGTTTCTTAAATTCATCTTACCACCCTAATGTTTTAGGTCAGTGGAATACCAGTGGATGCATGGATCAAATTAAAAAAAGACTTGGCTATAGGTTTGTTCTGTCAAAAGGTGAATTTACTAACCAACCAAAAATTAGCGAAAAATTCGAAATTAACCTTCATCTTAAAAATGTTGGGTTTGCAGCTCCATTCAATCCGAGAGCTGTGGAATTAGTGTTTGTAAATAAAACATCTAAAAATGAATATAAAATAGAATTAAATGATGACCCACGATTTTGGTTTGCTAATGAAGATGTCATTATCAAACATACAGTCAATCTACCTTCAGAAATGGTTACAGGAGAGTATACTATCTGTCTAAATCTACCCGACCCTGAGCCGACACTCTATGATAATCCACTATTTAGCATACGTTTAGCCAACAAAGAGATGTGGAATTCAGAGAAAGGCTATAATGAATTGGTTACTTTAAATTTCCAATAAAGGATTGTATAGTCTATATCGTTTAACTCTTCTAAAAATAAAAAAATGACGATTAAAAATAAAAAAATAAAATTGAATGTTACCTTTTTAGTTTGTATTATTTCATTAATGATTTTCAGCAATCAACATATATATACTCAAACTACTGTTGATTACGTTGAATCTAATGAGGTTGTTGCTAACCCTGAAAGAGGACTTCAGAAATATTCGATCACCAATAACAACTATAATACACGAGATGATTTTTCGAGTTTATCACAGTCAACTCTAACAGGATGGCGAAATTCTACGGATAGGGTTACTGTTATTTTTAGATATTTCTTATTGGATAATTTCTTAAGCACCAATATTTCGCAAAGATATCTCAACAATATACAAAATGACTTCGATATTATCCGGAATGCAGGATTAAAATGCTTGGTGCGTTTTTCATATAGCAATGGTATCACAAACAATCCACAACAACCTAACAAAGCTCAGATATTGATTCATCTAAATCAACTTACTCCGGTTTTAGAAGCCAATAAAGATATCATCCTAACTCATCAGGCTGGATTTATTGGAACTTGGGGTGAGTGGTATTACACTCGTTCTGAAGAGTTTGGCGATGAAGGAAAAATGAATAATACGCAATGGAATAACCGCAAAGACATTATAGATGCTATGCTGTCTGCTACACCTGCTGAGATTCCTTTGCAGGTTAGGTATCCTGAAATTAAAAAGAAGATGTATGGAAATACGCAACTCAATGCATCTACTGCATATCAAAATACACCTAACGCTCGTATAGGTTTTTATAACGATGCATTTCTCAATGCTTGGGGCGATATGGGTACGTACAGCATCAGTGGACAAAATCAAAATCCGGTTGGCACAGCAGATTACAATTATCTGGCAAATGAAACAAAATATACGCCTATGACGGGTGAAACAAATGGAATCAACGCACCACGTACCGATGCAACAAATGCTATCTACGAGATGGGGTTAACGCATTGGACATGTATTAATCGCGACTACCATGGATCTGTATGGAATAATTGGATAAGTTCGGGATCCTATGATGAAATTCTCAGAAAAACAGGCTATCGTTTTGTTTTGTCAAATAGCACTTTCAGCATTAATGACGCTAATCTCAATATTCAAATCAATATTGAAAATAAAGGATTTGCACGCCTTTTTAAAGAACGAAATGCTTATTTAGTTCTGAAAAACACCAGTAATAATCAAACTTTCTCTTTTGAATTGAATACCGATCCACGAACTTGGGAAAGCACTGTGGCTATAAACCAAAACATAGATATCAGTTCGCTGCCTATCGGTTCATATAACAGTTATTTACATTTACCGGATATCCATTCCTCTTTGGCAAGCCGCTCTGAATATGCTATTCGATTGGCTAATGCAAACGTATGGGATGCCAATACCGGATATAACAATCTGAATCAAGTAATTGTCCACAACACATCTTCCTATACAAGTAAAGTTACTGATAAAGATGCTTTAAAGATTGCTCCTAATCCATTTAGTACACAAACAATTATTACTGTAGAAGATAATTTGAAGAATGGTAGTATGTCTCTTTTCGATACTAATGGTAAACTAATTTATTCTTTATCAAACCTGAATGGAAAATCATTTTCCTTATATAAAAATCAGCTATCAGAAGGTATTTATTTTATCCAAATAGAAGACAAAGATAGACTGTTGACTAGTAAATTATATATTAATTAACCCCTTTAATAAATTTATTATAAAGAAAATTTTTCAAACTAAAAATTTCATAATACAAACCCTTTAAATAAACATCTTATGAAGAGAATTTTTACGTATTTATTAATAATTTCAGCACTAAATATTGGTGCACAAGAAATTACAGTGGATGGCAATCAAGCTGATTGGGCAGATGTGCCTATTATCAGTGAACCCGGTGTATTTCCTTATGGAAAAGTTTATGTAACTAGCGACTCTGTGTACTATATGATAGAAGTAGAAGATGAAGATGGAAAACGTTTGGATGCAGGTGTTAGCAATTATTTTGTCGGACATATCGATGCGGATAATGATAAAGAAACAGGTCAAAACCACTGGATTTATCCTAATGCAGGAATCGATTATATGTTAACTAATACAATGCATTTTTGGAGTGGAAGTATGGTTTGGAAATGGTATCCTTTAGATACTTTCGGAACTAAATTAGTGGCAGAAGCTGGTTTTGAGAAAACTAAATTGCTTACCATACCAGACCAACCCGAAGCTGCTCAAATTCCTTTGGAGTCTACGTTTGGTTTTGGCTTTAGATATAAAGTTGGAGGAACTGACCTTTATCTTCCCGCAAATAATTGGGATTTTGCATATAGAAAGCTTTTCACAGTAAAACCAAGAACAGTTATTTCTATTAATAACTCTGAAGTAGCATCTCTAACAAGCTCTAATGCTTATTATATGCCTTTCATCAATGATCAAAACATAGATGAGTATCTTGACTTTCAATCGGGTGGATATTCCACACAAAATCCTCAACATTGGGCTAGCTGGGCTATTAATTTAGAAACTCCAGGAAAATACGACATTGCATTAACTCATAAAAGTGAAGATGGCGGAAAAATCCAATTCTTTTTAGTTGATATTGCTACAAATGAAACAGTATTTGAAACTATTTCAGATATTTGGTACGCTACTCACAAAGATAATTTTGAAGAAAAGGCTCTAACTACATTGGATTTGAGTGAGGTTCCTGCTGGAAAATATATGCTTAAAATTAAAAATCCTACTACTTGGGGTGCATTCCTAAAGGTAAAAGGCATTGCATTAACGCATGAATTATACACAAATATCCATTCAACACAAGATGATAATAACGCTATAGTTTATGTAGACAACGGAAAGTTGCATGTTAAAACCAATCATCATACTGATATAGCTATATATTCAGTTAGTGGACAGTCTATTGCTGAACATAAAAGCATTAACACGTTGAATGTTCAATTACACAATGGTATTTACATAGTTAAAATAACAACAGCAGAAAAAGTGATCTCACACAAGGTTACAATCAGATAAATACTCAACCTCAGATAAAAACGATGCAAAGAATATAAAACTTGCATCGTTTTTATGTTGTTACTTACCTTGTGCTACTATAATCAAAATAAAAATACACATTATGCAAAAATTTCAAAATAACTTTAAGATATTTATTGCTTTTAGTTTTCTAATCTTATTTGTCGGACTTACCGCATGTAAACAAGATCAACAAAACAGAATTATCACCTTAGAAGTTCCTGAACGCCCCATAGAACAAGAAAATGTATTACAATTACGTTGCGATCCAATTCCTACAGTAAGAGTAGCATTTATAGGTTTGGGGATGCGTGGTAATGAAGCCGTGCGACGATTTATGTATTTAGAAGGTGTGGAAGTGACGGCCATTTGTGATATCAACGTAAATTTTATCGAGAAGACTCAAAAGCTATTAGCTGAAAACGGTAAGCCCGCTGCACTTGAATTTACCGGAAAAGAAGATTGGAAAAAGGTATGCGAATTAGAAAATGTTGATTTAATATATAACTGTACGCCTTGGTATTTACATACCACCATAGCTATTTATGCTATGGAACAAGGAAAACATGTGGCAATTGAAGTTCCTGCTGCTACTACCATTGAGGAGTGTTGGCAGTTGGTGAATACGGCTGAGAAAACTCGCAAACATTGTATGATGTTGGAAAATTGTTGCTATGATTTCTTCGAAATGGCAACATTGAATATGGCTCAACAAGGGGTATTTGGAGAAATTGTACATGTTGAAGGTGCTTATATTCATGACTTACGAGAGCTTAATTTTAATCCTCCGGGAGATTATGGCTATCAAGGTATGTGGCGTTTGGATTATAACGAAAAATTCAAAGCTAACCTCTACCCTACTCATGGCTTAGGTCCCGTTTGTCAGATTTTAAACATCCATCGTGGTGATAAAATGAATTATCTAACTTCAATGTCCACGAAACAATTTGGTATTACTGAATATGCCAAAAATCGTTTTGGTGAGGATTCTGATTATGCTCAGCGCACTTATAATAAGGGTGATATGAATACAACCCTTATTCAAACAGAAAAAGGTAAAACTATCCTTATTCAACATGATGTAACAAGTCCGCGCCCATATAATCGTCTGCATACAGTTAGTGGAACAAAAGGATTTGCTGCAAAATATCCAATTCAAGGCATTGCTCTTGAACCTAATGCCCATCATTTTCTAAGTCAAGAAGAAATGCAAAAACTCCTTGCTGAATATGAACATCCTATTGTAAAAGAAGTAGGTCAAAAAGCCAAAGAAGTAGGTGGCCATGGTGGTATGGATTTTATTATGGATTATCGTCTGATTTACTGCTTACGAAACGGCTTACCCTTAGATCAGGATGTTTATGATGCGGCAGAATGGTCGAGTCTGGTTGAACTTACCGAAATATCTGTAAATAACAACTCCGCTCCTGTTCAGGTTCCTGATTTCACTCGAGGAGATTGGAATAAGTTGAATAAATTAGTATTCATGGAACACATGAAAGAACAAAATCAGCAGTGATAGCAAAACTCATGATGCATGAACCTTTACCCTCAAACTGTACGAATCGATAACCTTATGGTGAACGATCTTATTATTATTACGATTAGTACAATATCATCCAAAAACACCAAATTTCATTAGTTCCCTTATTATTATTAATTAATAGTTAGGAGTTTAAAATATTTTGAAGTATTTTTGTGGAGTTAAAAAAATATCACAATGGAAAACATAATTAATCAATTCCAATTAAAAACAGAAATAGTAAATATCACTCCACTAAAGATCGGTCATATAAATGATTCTTTTATTCTAACAGGCAAAAATGACGATGATGAATCCTATTTTCTTCAAAGAATAAATCATAATATTTTTAAGGATGTTGAAGGTCTTCAAAACAATATAAAAATTGTAACAGATCATCTCAGAAAAAAATATAAGGAAGCAGGTGTTACTGATTTATCTCAAAGAGTACTACAGCTTATCGAAACAAAAGATGGAAAGTTATACCACAAAGATAACGAAGGAAATTATTGGAGAATATATATTAATATCAAAAACACTCATAGTTTTGATGCTATCACGCCTGAATTAGCCTACGAAACAGGAAAAGCTTTTGGTGATTTTCATAATATGATAGCTGATATTCCTGCAAATTTATTAATCGATAGTATTCCGAATTTTCATAATGTTGAATTTAGAGTTCAGCAAATGAAAGATGCTGCTAATGAGAATGTTGCTGGAAGATTACAGAAGACAGTATGGATGTTGGATGAATTATTAAGGAGGGCTGATGAAATGTGTCTACCTCAAAAGTTGATGAGGGAAGGTGAATTGCCCGGTAGAATTAACCATTGTGATACTAAAGTCAATAATATTTTATTTAATGATAAAGATGAACCTTGCTGTATAGTAGATCTTGACACAATGATGATTAGTACTGTTCTGTCTGATTTTGGTGATTTTATGCGTACTGCAGCAAATACAGGTGCAGAAGATGATATCAACTTAGATAATATTGATGTGAATTTAGGTATCTATAAGTCTTACACAAAAGGATATTTAGAAAAAGCAACTTTCCTAACCGAATTGGAATTAGATAATCTTGCCTTAGGTGCAAAAATGCTTTCATATATGCAAACCGTACGTTTTTATACCGATTATCTCAATGGCGATACATATTATAAAATTCAACATCCGGAGCACAACTGGCAACGAACTTTAGCTCAGTTTCGTTTGTTAGAGCAACAAGAGAAAAAGTATGAGATTATGCAACAGATTGTTAAGAGATATTCTGTGATTAGTGAATAGTTTTGAGTTAGGAGTTTAGAGTGATTAGTGGTAAAAAGGTCAATAGTCAATAGTCAATAGTCAATGGTCTATAGTCACTAAACATTACACGTTGAACACTAAACATTAAACAATAGACTATTGACCGTAGACATTAGACAATAGACAATAAAATTAAAAAAACATGCATTTCGATTTAAGTTCAAAAATTACGTTAGAAAGAGTTCCGGAGCGTTATTATCGTCCGGTTGATGCAATTGACAAAATCAGACAGACTCAATTTGAAAAAATTGATACAGAAATTTATGATAACGAAATACAAGGCTCAAAACAAATAGCTTTAGAAATTGCAAAGATTATCAGAAAAAAACAGGATGAAAACAAGCATTGTGTATTAGGTTTACCCGGTGGCTTTTCTCCTATAAATGTTTATGAGGAATTAGTGTGGTTACATAAGAAAGAGGGTTTGAGCTTTAAAAATGTAATTGTTTTTAATTTAACGGAATTTTATCCTTTTACCTCACATAGTCAGCATGCTAACACATATATCATTCAAGAGAATTTACTTCAAAGGGTGGATTTTAATCTTGATAATTTTCATACTCTGTTATCTAATGAAAACAATGAGGACATACATGATTTCTGTCAATCGTATGACAAACTGATTGAGGAAAAAGGTGGACTTGATTATGTGCTTGTCAGTGTTGGCTTAGTTGGGAATATTGCTTATAACGAGCCGGGTTCGAATATTGGCTCAAGATCACGATTGATGCTTTTAGATGATCAATCACGTGCTGATTTGAAATCTTTCTACAACACTATTGATGAAATTCCAACTTTAGCATTTACAATCGGTTTATCACAGTTGATGGATGCACGACAGCTAACTTTAGCCGTTTGGGGTGAACATAAGGCTTCTATAATAAAAAAGATTGTTGAAGAAAAAGCTGACGATAATGTTCCTGCTTCACTTTTACAACTGCATAAAAATGCTAAAATAGTTATGGATGTCAATGCTGCACAGCAACTTACAAGAGTCAGTCACCCTTGGTTAGTTGGGTCGTGTGACTGGACAAACAAGCTTATCAGAAGAGCTATAGTGTGGTTATGTGAAAAAACTCAAAAGCCAATTCTGAAGCTGACTAATAAAGATTATAATCAACATGGTTTAGATGAATTATTAGTGAAATATGGTTCTGCATATGATGTGAATATTCAGATTTTCAATGATTTGCAACATACAATTACAGGTTGGCCCGGTGGCAAACCAAATGCTGATGACACAAATCGTCCGGAGAGGGCACTACCCTACCCTAAACGAGTTTTAGTGTTCAGTCCACATCCCGACGATGATGTTATCTCAATGGGAGGAACATTCCAACGACTTGTCGATCAAAATCATGAGGTGCATGTAGCATATCAAACTTCAGGGAATATTGCTGTTGGCGATGAAGAAGTTATAAGATATATTTCATTAATGAGGAATATGTCGAGTAAATACAATAAAAACGGTGCAGATATAGATGCTAAATTAGACGAAGTTCTTTCAGCCCTCTTAGGTCAGCAAGAGATGAAACCTTCTACATACAAAGATTTATTGTTCATAAAAGGACAAATTAGGCGCGAGGAAGCTCGTTCGGCATGTAGATTTGTTGGTTTAAAGCCTGAAAATGTACATTTTCTCGATTTACCGTTTTATGAAACAGGTACAGTGAAAAAGAGTAATTTATCTGAGAAAGATGTGCTTATTACTATGGATTTAATTCGTAGCATTAAACCACATCAGATATTTGTAGCAGGTGATTTAGCTGATCCTCATGGTACACATAAAGTATGCTTGAATGCAGCATTGGCAGCGATAGACGAGCTGAATAAAGAAGGAATAATGGATGAGTGCAGAGTTTGGATGTACAGAGGAGCTTGGGCTGAGTGGGAAATCGACTATATCGAAATGGCAGTACCAATTAGTCCGGAACAATTATTAAATAAGCGTAAATCAATACTTCGTCACCAATCACAAATGGAGAGTGCTCCGTTTTTGGGTAATGATGAAAGATTATTTTGGCAACGTTCAGAAGATAGAAACAGAGCTACTGCCTCGCTATATCAACAACTCGGTCTGGCTTCATACGAAGCTATGGAAGCATTTGTGGAGTATATATTCAAATAAAACTTCACGTGCAAAATCTTTATTAACAAAGCATGACATATAAAAATATAAGTTTTCATTTACTATTATTATTAGCACTATTATCGGTTAAAAACATTAACGGACAAATAAAAATCAACGAAATTATGTCCAACAATGTGTCGGCTGTCATAGATAATTCTTATAATTATAGTATGTGGGTTGAAGTTTTCAATTCAAGTGCATCAGAAACAATTAATATTAGAGATTATTATTTTACTGATGATTTATCAGATATTAATAAGTGGAGACCTCCCATCGTTAGAATAGCTCCCGGAGGTTTTGCTGTTTTATGGTTTGAACGTGAAGACAAGATTAATCATGCAAACTTCAAATTAAATCCTGAAGGTGGTAAATTATATCTTATAAACAAATCCGGCGAAGTTGCCGATATGGTTGAGTATCCTGCTCAACATAGAAACACTTCCTTTGGTAGGATTCAAGACGGTGCAAATGAATGGGTTTATTTTTCCGAATATAGTAACGGTGCATCGAATAATGGTAAGAAATGGTCAGCAACACAATGTTCAACCCCTAAATTTATCACTCCAGGCGGTTTTTATAAATCAGGGTTTACTTGTAAATTTGAAACACCGGCAACCGGAGAAACTATATATTTTACAACAGATGGACGCGAACCAAATACAACATCTTCAAAATACAATGCTCAAACTGGTATTAATATAACAAAAACATCTATTGTAAGAGCAATATGTCTATCCAATCAAAAGCTTCCCGGACAAATTGCTTCTGCAACATATTTTATAAATGAGAGAACTTTCAATCTTCCTGTGTCTTCAATTATCACTGATAATAAAAACCTAACAGACAATACGATAGGAATTTATGTAAAAGGTACTAATGGAATTCCGGGAAATGGTACAAATGAAGCGGTAAACTGGAATCAAGATTGGAGTCGACCTGCAAATTATGAACTTTTTGATGTTAATGGAAATTCGTGTCTGAATCAAGAATTAGATATTGCAATATCAGGAGGATGGTCACGTACAATTAATCCTCAGAAATCATTAAAGATATCACCAAGAAAAAAATTCGGCGATAACAGACTAAGATATGATATTTTTTGGGCATCAAAACCAAACAGGAAATATAAAGATATTCAGATTCGTAATTCAGGAAATGATTTTGCAAATACTATGATGCGTGATGGATTTATGCAAACATTGGTTGCAAATAGAATGAATATCGATTATTTAGCTTATCAGCCTGCAGTATGCTTTATGAATGGACAATATTATGGCATTCAGAATCTGCGTGAACGTTCTAATAAAGATTATTTGTATTCTAATTATGATTTAGATGAAGAGGATTTCTATTTGTTGGATCATACGACAGTATCAAAAGAACCTTTCACATCTTTAGTAAATTATGTTAGAAATAACGACATTACAAATACTGAGATATACAATAGTGCATTATCAATGGTTGATGTCGAGAATCTGATTGACTACTATATCGCTCAAATGTTCTTCAACAATACTGATTGGCCTCACAACAATCTAAAAACTTGGAAGAAAAAAGATAATGGTCAGTGGAGATGGATATTATATGATACTGATTTCGGTTTTAATTTACATGGAGAAAATCAGCATAATGACAATACGGTTACTCATGTGCAAAACGCATCAGATCCATCTTCAGTTGTTTTCAAAAGATTAATGTTAAATCCAATTTTTAAAAGTAAATTCTTAGATAGGGTTTGTATTCATATATCATCTACTTTTGAGACTAACAGGGTTAATAACATAATGGACAGTTTAGCTAATGCTATACGAAAGGAATTTGTTTATCACAAACAACGATGGGGCGGTAATAATAATTTTGAATTTGAAATTAACAAGATGAAGCAATTTTCTCTACACAGACCCAATAGTTTTTTTACTTTTATTACGAATCAATATAACAGTGGAACACCTTATCAATCGGTTGATATAAGCTCCAATGCAGACAAGAACACATATTTAATTAATTCAGAAGAGTTTTTACAAAACAAGATTAATTTAAAATACTTCAAAAATCGTCAATTATCGATAGAAGCTATTGAGCATCCCGGACTTAAATTTAAATATTGGGAAGTTTATTCATCTGTAAAAGAGAATATTCTAATTCCTCTTAAAGCTACTTGGGATTATTGGGATAGAAACGGTAAACCTTCTGAGAATTGGTATAAAGCTGAATATTCATCAAGTTCGTGGTCAAACGCAAGAGCACCATTTGGATATGGGGCTAATTTCCCATCAGTTACAACCACTATAAGCTATGGAGGAAATACCGGCAATAAGTATATCACAAGTTATTTTCGCAAAACTTTTAATGTAAGTGACCCTTCAGAATTAGACAATATTCAAATTGCAGTTTATGTTGATGATGGAGTTGCAGTTTATATAAATGATGTGGAAATAGGTAGATATAATCTCCCATCGGGAAAGTTGGAATTTAATACATTAACCAACACATACAATAATGGTGAATGGGTGTATTTTGATATACCTCAGAGCTTTCTGAAAAAAGGAAATAACGTAATTGCTGCGGAAGTACATCAAGTCAATGCAACCAGTTCGGATATGGTATTTGAATTAACACTGACATCAAAGAAAACTGATAATCAATTTACCACTCAAACTAACCCTAAATTTTTTATTTCTTTAAATAATGATATTAAATTAAAAGCAATCTTTGAAGAAGTAGAATTAACAGACCCATTCGAAAACTCACAGATAGTCTTGAATGAAATAGTTGCGAGTAATTCTTTTGTTCAGGATGAATATAACGAATATGATGATTATATCGAAATATATAATAAAGGCGAAGAAAGCGTGAACATAGCAGGTTGGTATTTGAGTGATAACCCTTCAAATTTAACACTATCTCGTATCCCCGATACAGAGCCTTCAAAAACCACTATACCCGCTAAAGGGCGAATTATTATTTGGGCAGACGAGCAGGTTGAACAAGGTGTGTTACATGCTAATTTTAAAATCAGCAAAGATGGAGAAACCATTACCATATCAAGGAAAAATCCATATGAAGAGATAGTTATAGTAGATGAAATTACTATTCCTGAGTTAGCAAAAGACATGAGTTACTCTCGCTATCCTGATGGTGGTGATGAATGGGTTGTACAAGTACCTACATTCAATCGTTCTAATGCCGATTTTTCATCAACAGAATTAATCGAGAAGAAGAACATTATTTTCCCAACATTAGTAAGCAGTCATTTCAATGTGTCTGACTCTGAAGGGGAAATGATTAGGATAATTGATATTTCAGGAAAAATTATATTAGAACAAAAATGCAGCTCCGATTACGAAACTATTTACATTGATAATCTTCAAAAGGGAGTATATTTTGTTAATGTAGGGAATAGAACTATTAAGATTATTAAGACGTTGTAAGAGTTCTGAGTTTGGAGTAATTGGTGATTGGTGATTGGTAGAGACGCACAATTTGTGCGTCTACATTTGTTACATTTTAAATAAACTTCTTTTCAAATATCTTTCTCAGCATATTTTTAACTAATTGAAAATCTTGAACCGTTCCTAATTCTTTCGCTAAAGAAGTGACACCCTTATCGGTAAAACCACAGGGATTGATATAATCAAAATAATTCAAATCAGTATTGATATTTAATGCAAAACCATGCATAGTAACATATCTTGAGCTTCTTACACCAATTGCACAAATTTTTCTTGCACGTTTATTATCAGCATCTAACCAAACACCGGTTGCTTTTTCTAATCTCGATGCCTTAATATCATATTGTGATAGTAATTCGATTATACATTCTTCTACAGTAAAAATATAATCCTTTAAACCCATTTTGAAGTTCTCCAAATCAAAAATCGGATATCCTACAATCTGCCCCGGTCCATGATAAGTGATATCTCCTCCCCTATTTGTATGAACAAATTGAGCATTTTTAGCTTGCAACTGAATATAGTTCAAAAGTAAATTATGCTCATCTCCACTTTTTCCTAAAGTATAGACATGAGGATGCTCGCAAAATATTAAATTATTTTCTGTAGGTTGAGATTGTAGTTTTTTATTTATAGTATCTGAAAATATCTCTTCCTGTTTTTTCCAAGCTTCATTATAATCAATTAAGCCCCAATCTATATAATTTATTTTTTGATGCATATCATTTACGTTTTTGTTTGGTTTCTTTTTTATTTATAGTGTTTGAGAAATCAACTTTTTGGACTTTATACATTAAATTTTGAATCTGACTTTTTCTCTTTTGAATATAAGGAGACGGATGTGCTGGATTAAATCTTCGTGGGTTTGGGAGACATACTGCTATCAGTGCAGATTGCGACTGAGTTAATTTTGAAGATGTACGACCGAAATATTCTAAAGAAGCTGCTTCTACTCCATATATCCCTTTACCGGTTTCGATAACATTTAAATACACTTCCATTATTCGCTTTTTCGACCAAAAAGTCTCTATCAGCACAGTAAAATACGCTTCTAATCCTTTTCTTACATAAGATCTTTTATTCCAGAGAAATACATTCTTAGCCGTCTGTTGAGATATAGTACTACCTCCACGTATTCTCTTTCCTGTTTTGTTATGATTCCAAGCTCTTTTAATATCTTCAATCGAAAAACCATTATGCTCCATAAACAAATTATCTTCTGAAGCGACTACCGCCTGTATCATATGCGGTGAAATATCTTCTATGGGCACCCACTTTTTACTATTTTTGGGCATCTCACCATCCAAAATAGATTCAACAGACCTAATTATCATTAAAGGAGTAACATAAACAGGTACAAAACGATATAATATCGTTATCGCAATAGATGATAAAAATAATATTAATAACAAATTACGAATCCATCGTAAGACTTTTGAAAAAAATGTTTTCTTCACTATTTGGAAATTTGCTTTTAATATAAAAAACTCCCTTGCTAATAATAACAAAGGAGCTTCAATATAGTTGAATTAAAAATTATTCGTAAGCACCCATTTTTAGCATATTAACTTCTTTTTCTGACAAGAAGCGATATTTACCTCTTAAGAGATTCTTCTTTGTTAATCCTGCAAAAAACACTCTATCCAAGCGTACTACTTTATATCCTAATTTCTCGAATATTCTTCTAATAACCCTGTTCTGTCCAGAATGTATTTCAATTCCTAACTGACGAAAATCATCATCTCTGATAAAGTTTAAAGCATCAGCAGCAACCTTTTCATCATCCAACATAACTCCTTCTATAATAGACTCAAAATCAGGTATTTCAAGTGGTTTATCAAGAGTTACATGATAAATCTTTTTCTTATCGTATTTAGGATGTGTTAAACGAGATGCCAGATCGCCATCGTTTGTCAACAACAACACCCCTGTTGTATTTCTATCTAAACGACCTACAGGATAGATTCTTTCGCTACATGCATTCTTCACTAAATCTAATACAGTTCTTCGCTCATGTGTATCTTCTGCAGTAGTAACAGTATCTTTAGGTTTATTCAATAGTAAATAAACTTTTCTTTCTGATCTAACTAATTGATTATGAAACATAACTTTATCAGTATGCATCACTTTAACGCCCATTTCAGTTACTATCTCACCATTTACTGAAATAACACCTGTTTTAATAAATTCATCAGCTTCACGACGAGAACAAATTCCGGCATTAGCTAAAAATTTATTTAAGCGAACAGGCTTAGTTAAATCCACTTCATTTCTACGATATTCAAATTGCTTTTTCTTGCTGTATTTAGCATTGGGATTGTAGTCAGATGTTCTTGGTCTTGGACGATAGTTAGGATCTTGATTATCATAGCGATTATCCCTGTTATATCCACCACCTGAACTTTTCTTTACTGTAACGCGAGGACGACGTTGCTGCCCTTCGGAATCATTAAATCGCGTTGGGCTTACATTCTCGTAACTATTAGGTTTTCTAACAGTTATACGAGGACGACCACCTTGCTTAAACTCAGGACGTTGACCATCACCTTTTTCAGAATTATATCTACGATTCTCTCCCCTATCCGAGTTGAATGAGCGATTATCGCCTCTATCTGAGTTAAATGGACGACTATCTCCTCTATCTGAGTTAAATGAGCGGTTATCCCGTCTATCTGAATTGAATGGACGATTATCGTTCCTTTCGTAATTTGAGTTATAAGATGAATTTGAGCTTCTTTCGCTATCATTTGGGAATCTTGATGTTCCTCGTGAACCTTTTAGTATAGATTTCACTTCGCGCTTCTCATAAGCTTTACCATCACGGCTGGCACCGGTAACCGTCTTTCTTGGACGACCCTGCCAATTTTCATTGTTTGTCATTTTGTGTTAACTAAATTATATCTTTAATATTTCAAGTTGCAAATATCGTAATAATTATTGATTGCAACAAATGATATATAGTTCTATTTTGTGATTTTAATAATTTTTATTTAAACTCGTGATTTTTACTATAAGTTTTTTATAATACACCTAAATTATTATACTTGAAAATTAAAATGTTTACGATTTTTAGACTGTGCAAACATGCAATAAAGACTCAAAAATAATTAATACTATAGAGAAAACTATCAATTTAAAATGGAGGCGCATCTGATCTCGATTGCCCTACATTATTAAAGCTATGCGAATCATTCATTTTTGATGATATGGTGTGATATGCAGAAAAATTTGCATTATCATCATCGCTGTTTTCATCATCAAGATTCATGAATTTTGCATAAACACCTTTAAATTTCAATCTAATATCATCGGTTTTACCGTTTCTGTGCTTAGCTACAATAATTTCAGCTATACCTATTAAAGAGTTACCTTGTGTGTCTTCAGTAATCTTATAATATTCAGGACGATGGATAAATACAACCATATCAGCATCTTGTTCTATAGCTCCCGATTCGCGCAGGTCGGATAATTGCGGGCGTTTGCCTTCTGCACCTGTACGTCCCTCTACACCACGATTTAACTGAGAAAGAGCAATTATAGGTATGTCTAATTCTTTAGCTAAACCTTTTAAAGAGCGTGAAATAATACTAACTTCCTGCTCTCTACTTCCAAAGCTCATTCCTGTTGCATTCATAAGTTGAAGATAGTCGATAACAATACAGCGCACTTTATGCTCTTTAACTAATCTTCGTGCTTTTGTACGTAATTCAAAAACTGATAAACTGGGGGTGTCATCTATATATACCGGTGATCCCATTAACTTGGTGATATCTCGGTCAAAATTCTCCCACTCATAATCATTAAGCTGACCGTTCTTGATTTTTTCTCCTTCAATCTGACAAACATTCATAATCAGACGGTTGACCAATTGAACATTTGACATTTCGAGAGAAAAAACACCAACAGGTGAGTTAAAGTCGACTGCCATATTTTTAGCCATAGAAAGAATGAAGGCTGTTTTACCCATAGCAGGACGTGCCGCAATAATAATCAAATCGGATTTTTGCCAGCCGGATGTTATTTTATCTAAAGCATGAAAACCGCTTGGAACACCGCTCGCACCTTGACTTTTAGCTGCTTGCAACATTCTGTTACGTGCTTCTTCAATTACAGAGTCGATTTGAACAACATCTTTCTTAAGATTACGTTGGGAAATCTCAAAGAGCATCCCCTCAGCTTCCTGCATCAAATCATCGACATCGGTCTTATCATCAAAAGCTTTAGTTTGAATTTCTGAAGATACTCTGATTAATTCTCTTGCAAGATACTTTTGAACTATAATACGAGAATGATATTCAAGATGTGCTGCCGAGTTAACTTTAGCAGTGAGCAATGTGATATAGTATGCACCACCTGCATCATCTATAGTTCCACTTTTCCTCAACTGGTCAGTAACAGTGTGCATATCAACAGGTTGCTGCTGAATAGCAAGAGTTTGAATAGCTGTAAATATCTTTTGATGTGCTATTTTATAAAAGCATTCCGGTCTTAAAATTTCAGAAACTAAGGAATACGCATCAGTTTCGAGCATTATAGCACCAAGCACAGCCTCTTCGAGTTCGAGTGCCTGCGGAGGCAACTTACCAAATTCATTAGGTGCTATAACCGTTGTTGTTTGTTGACGATTTTTAGAATAAGTACGTTTTTCAGTCATTGTTAATATTTAAAAAGGATGACAAAAATAAGGCTTTTAAAAACATAAATCTCAATATTTATTTAAAAGCTATCAACAAAAACAAAATACTTATCAAACATTTTTAAACTTTCGGGCAACTCCTTAAATAAACCATATACTGAAGATCCTGAACCTGACATGATTGCAAACTCGGCTCCCATCTTATAAAGAGTTGATTTAACCTCATATATTATAGGATGCTTTTTAAAAACTACAGGCTCAAAATCATTGAATATCAAATCGGGCCAAGCACTAACAGGTTGTTTTATAGTTTCAATTAATGATATCTCAGCTTTTTTGGGCACAATGGATGAATATGCATCGGCAGTAGTTACATGTACATCGGATTTAATAAGAACAAAATAATATCCGGAAAGATTTAGATCGATTGGCTGGAATATATTTCCTATTCCGGTAGCAAATACAGGAGTATTTTTAATGAAGAACGGACAATCAGCACCAATTTTTACTGCATATCTTTCAAGCTCATTTACAGTCAGTTTCAAATCAAACAAATCATTAAGCGCAATAAGCATATGGGCAGCATCTGACGAACCACCACCTAAGCCTGCGCCTAAGGGTATATTTTTTCTTAAATGTATGTCAACTTGCTGTATATCAAAATCTTCTTGTAACAATCTTAAAGCTTTGATTACTAAATTTCTCTCCGGATTATTAGTTACTTCAACTCCGAATTCTTGTAAAACATAATCGGTTTTATTTTTAGTAATACGTTCAGACTTATCCACAAACAACTCATCTTTCAAGCCTATAGGATAAAAAATAGTTTCTAAATTATGATAACCATCAGAGCGTTTTTCTGTGATATTCAGTCCGATATTTATCTTTGCATTAGGAAAAAACTGCATAAGTTTAAAAATAAGATATAAAGATTGAATGCAAAAGTAATAAATTTAACGATAAAACCCGGAGAATTTTTAGAAACCCCGGGTTAATTACAAACTATCAGAAAAACTTTGGTTGTATATATAATCAAGATATATCTCACTTGTATGACTGAAAACAAATTATAAATCAGCATAGATAAGTTATATATTGACGATGCAAATGTAGATCAAATAATATTTTTCAATAGGACAAAAAGTAAAAATCATAGGGCAAAAAGTAAAAATGATGCTGAAAATCATTTGAAAACATGTTTGTTTTAATTAATTTTGCAGATATTTTAAAAATATGCTGAAAACCATCTTATTGTTGAATCCGGTATACGTTACTTTGTTTTGGGCAGTATTGCTCAATTTACCTATATGTAATGCCACTAATGCCCGAAAATTTTTAGGTAAATTCATGGTTTTCTCCATAATTATTTATGTGTCTCACTTTTGTTTTTTCTATCCGATAAAAAACATATATAAATACATTGACGTGATATATCAATTTTCATCATTAATGGTGTATCCTATGTATTATGTTTATCTGAGATTACTAACTGTTGATATTAAATTCTCTATTAAAAAGCATATATTTTATTTTATTGCACCCGTTGTTCTAACAATATTATATATGTTTGGCGTTATATTCACCGACTTCAATGATTATCAAATATGGTTGTTTGATAAAAGTACAACACTTACTGGACTAACCTATATCAATTTTGTGTTTGTTGTAATTCGTTTTGTGTTTATTATACAAGTCATTTTAGTGCTGATTCTCAGTTTGAGGCTATTGAAGAAATATTCTACAGTAGCAGAACACTATTTTTCTGATATCGAAGACAGTAAGCATAGAAATGTGAAGTTGCTTAATACTTCGGTATTATTGACAGGGTTAAGCTCCATTATTATCGCTTTATTGGGAAAATATTATTTCCAAAATGATATAGTTTTAATCGGGTTTGCCTCTGTAATTTTCAGCAGTCTACTTTTCTTAGTCGGATATATGGGTTTTAAGCAAAAATCTACTGATAGCCAATTCTCATTAATGTTAGAAGATGAAGAAGATAGAAAAAATAATGAAGTAAATGATGTTGTTCAGCTTACCAATGATAATACAAGCAATAACTTATCTGAAAAGATTTTGGATTTATTCGAAAATGAGAAATTATATTTGAATGAAAACCTTACTATACTTGATTTAGCCAACATGTTAGGTACAAATAGAACATATATTTCTCAGATAATCAATCAATATTTTAATCAAAATTTCTGCTCACTTGTGAACAATTTCAGGGTGGAAGAGGTTAAAAGGAATATATTATCTAACCACACTATTACCAATAATATGTTGGCTGAAAACTGTGGATTCACATCTGCCGACACCTTAAAAAGAGTCGTAAAAAATCAAACAGGCATGTCGGTTACAGAACTTAAAAAACATTTATTAAAAAAATAAAATATGGAATACGTACGCAAACCTGAATGGTTACGCAACAAGATATACAGTGAAGATAGCTATGGTGACGTTAGCAGATTAATTAGGGAAAAGAGGTTAAACACTATATGTACCAGTGGTCGCTGTCCAAATCAAAGCGAATGTTGGAGTAGAGGAACAGCCACATTGATGATTTTAGGTGAAATATGCACCAGAGCATGTAAATTCTGTAATACGATTACCGGTCGCCCTAACCCACCCGACCCAGGTGAACCGCAAAGGGTTGCCGACACAATTAATCAACTAAACTTAAAACATGCCGTTATCACGTCTGTCGACCGTGATGATTTACCAGACTATGGCGCACGGTTTTGGGCGAGAACAATAAGAGCAATTAAGCAAACAAACCCAAATACAACAATCGAAGTCTTAATTCCTGATTTTAACGGTAAAACTGAATTTATTGATTTAATTGTAGACGAAAAACCAAATGTCATAGCACATAATCTCGAAACAGTTAGAAGAATCACACCTTTAGTTAGGACAAAAGCTAAATATGATACCAGTTTAAGTGTATTAAAGCACATTGCGTCAAGAGGATACAGAGCTAAAACCGGTATTATGCTCGGATTGGGAGAAACAGAAGAAGAAATACTTCAATTAATGGACGATGCATTAGCACATAACTGTTCAATCCTTACAATCGGTCAATATATGCAACCTTCTAAAAAACATATACAAGTAGTTGAGTATATACATCCCGACAAATTTAAAGAATATAAAAAGATAGGATTAGAAAAAGGATTTAAGTTTGTTGAAAGTGGTCCGTTTGTACGATCTTCGTACCATGCAGAGAAGCATGTGTAACTAAAGCATTTTACCAATTGCTTACTTTTTTGTAAATTTGCGCTCTTTTTGAAAATTTACTAATTCTTTTTACTCATAAAAAATGAGCTTACAAACAGAAATCAACAGGCGCAGAACATTTGCAGTGATAGCACATCCGGATGCCGGAAAGACCACTTTAACTGAGAAATTATTATTATTTGGTGGAGCAATACATATCGCAGGAGCTGTAAAGTCAAATAAAATAAGGAAAACAGCAACATCCGACTGGATGGAAATTGAGAAACAGAGAGGTATTTCTGTAGCTACATCAGTAATGGGTTTCGAATATAAGAACTACAAAATAAACATATTAGACACACCCGGTCACCAAGATTTTGCCGAAGACACCTATCGTACTCTCACAGCCGTTGATTCAGTTATTATAGTTGTAGACACAGCTAAAGGGGTTGAAACTCAAACAAGAAAGTTGATGGAAGTATGCCGTATGCGCAAAACACCGGTAATGATTTTTGTCAACAAGATGGACAGGGAAGGTAAAGAGCCTTTCGAACTTTTAGATGAATTAGAAAAAGAATTAGGAATCAATGTGCGACCACTAAGCTGGCCTATAAATCAAGGGTTTTCATTTAAAGGTGTATATAATATTTATAAAGATAATGTAGAACTATACACGCCAAACAAACAAACCATTAGTGAGTCCATACAATTATCAGATATTAACAATCAGGAACTTAACAAGTTAGTGGGCGATACGGATGCTGAGAAACTAAGGGAAGATTTAGAATTAATAAACGGAGTATATTCAGAATTTGATACAGAACAATATTTAGCAGGAGATTTAGCACCTGTATTTTTCGGTTCTGCATTAAACACCTTTGGCGTAAGAGAACTGCTCGACTGCTTTGTTGAAATAGCACCTTCCCCAAGAAATACTGAAACTTTAGAACGAGAAATAGATCCACACGAAGAAAACTTTTCAGGTTTTATATTTAAGATTCATGCGAATATGGACCCAAACCATCGTAGTTGCATTGCATTCGTAAAGATATGTTCAGGAAAATTTGAAAGGAATGTCAACTACCGACATGTAAGACATGGAAAGATGATGAGGTTCTCCTCTCCCACTGCCTTCATGGCTCAAAAGAAAGAAACTGTAGATGATGCTTATGCAGGCGATATTATAGGATTACCTGATACCGGTACATTTAAGATAGGCGATACATTAACATCAGGTGAGATATTACATTTTAAAGGTCTGCCAAGTTTTTCACCGGAAATGTTTAAATACATTGAAAATGCAGATCCGATGAAGACTAAGCAATTGGAAAAGGGCATTAATCAGTTAATGGATGAGGGAGTTGCACAGCTTTTTGTAAATCAGTTTAACAACAGAAAAATTATTGGTACAGTAGGACAGTTACAGTTTGAAGTGATACAATATCGACTACTGCATGAATATGGTGCACAATGTAAATGGGAGCCAATAAACTTATACAAAGCATGTTGGATAGAAAGTAACAATCATACCGAATTAGAGAACTTTAAAAAGCGAAAAGCGCAATTTATGGCTGTAGATAAGGAAGGTAGAGATGTTTTCTTAGCAGACTCTAATTACGTAATGCAAATGGCTCAAAATGATTTTAAGAATATCAAATTTCATTTTACTTCGGAGTTTTGAGTAACACATCATACATTTAAGATAGCCATTCATTAGCTAAGAAAGTGGCATACGGATAATATTTATAACGCCGATATACTGCATTATAATTTGCGTATATCGGCGTTATTTATATACCTAAAATATTATATTTAAAGTTTATTCAACTGCTACAATATCATTTATATTTCTTACAATAAGCTGTTTTGTTGCATTAAATCTTTGCAAGACACCTGTGACAGCAACTGTATTAGAAGGGATTTCATCATCAATAAAGTTTGCATATCTCGCAACAAACACCACCACATTTTCGTCACTTACATTTGAGGTCAGTATATTGCTTTGATGCGATCCTGAATTACCGAAAGTATTTGCCTTCCCTGCTTCAGGGGTGATTTTACCTTGAACAGTAACCACACAAAACTCTAATTCATCGTAATTGGAATTCAAAGCTTCTACTGTAGTTACGATGGGAGTAATCGTTTTAGTACCCATTTTTGAGGTGTTGCCTTCTTTTTTTATTTCAATCTGAGCTGCCTGACCATAGGCTGTTAATTTACCTTCCAACTTAATTTCAAGTTGATCGCCCATTGCATAGTCATTATTTGCATCAGAAAAACGAATGGCAATACCGGCTGAATTATCTTCGGTGGTTACAATTAAGTTTTTCAAAGAAGTAGAGTTTCCACCTACAATATCAGAAGTTACTACACCTATCATTTTCTTTGTACCATCCAAAACTACATCAGTTCCTGTATATAAAGCTTTTAAGTCTGCTATAGAAATTTCAGGTAAATCGAACATTGCTCTATCTGTTTCCTTTACAGTAATATTAGATTCAGATGTAAAGCCTCCGGCTGAAGCAATAATTTTAGCACTACCATAGCCAACAGCAGTCACAACCGCAGTTTGACCATCGCCGCTAACCGTAATAACTTCTGTATCCGAACTTTCCCAAACTACATTAGCAACAGCCCCTAAAGGCGCGAGAGTTGCAGTTAAATTAGCAGTTTCACCCAATTCTTCAAACACAATACTTGAAGGATTAACAGTAACACTTATTAACTCTATTGGTTTATCACATCCAACCATAAGAGTTGTAGCAATGAAAGCAAAAATGACATGTTTTAGTTTCATAATAGATTTTTTTTAATTGAATTTGATTATTGATTTAGTTTGAATTAATTACTGAATTTTCTAATAAATACGTATACTAAGACCATTTTAAACCTTCTGAGATTTATGAAAGTGCAAATATATTCATTAAATTTTCAATTTTACATATTGTTGAAAAAATTCTATTAAGAAATTTAGAACTTGAAAAATCGAGTGTTTTTGTTGATAACTTCTTTGCGACAAACATGCATAAACATAACTTTATTATGTATTTTTGTAGAAAATTTCACAAAATCAAACTATTTTAACACTTTAAATTCATCATCATGGTAAAGAAAACAAAGCTTCTGTTTTTATTATTGCTTGTTATAGGTGTTACTACTGTACATTCACAGATAACAACCTCAGGCTTAAGTGGTACGATTTCCGATGAAAAGGGTGGAGCACTTATCGGTACTACGGTTGTAGCAGTGCACACACCTTCGGGTACTCAATATGGTAGTACCACCGACTTCAAGGGACATTATCGCATAGCTAATATGCGTGTAGGTGGACCTTATGAGCTAACCATTTCATATTTAGGTTATAACACAGTAAAAGTAACGGATATACAGTTGTCGTTAGGAGAGACTGCTATCCTTAACCTGACTTTAAAAGAGAGTGATATTGCTTTACAGGAAGTTGAAATCGTGGCTTCCCGCTTTTCAAATATGAGTAGCGATCAAGCAGGTGCAACCACCAATATTACAAGACGCAATATCGAAACCATGCCTACTGTGAATCGCGATTTAACAGACATTACTCGCCTGACACCACAAGCCAACGGTGCTGCGATTGGTGGTGGTACATATCGTCAAAACAATATTACAATAGACGGTGCTTCTTTCAATAATAAATTTGGAATTGGTCAGAGTATGCCTGCCAATGGCTCGCCTATTTCTTTAGATGCCATTGAACAAGTTTCAGTGAGCATTACGCCTTATGACGTAAGACACAGCGGATTTATCGGTGCATCCGTAAATGCTGTAACACGTTCGGGCGATAATGAATTTAGAGGGTCTGTTTATTCGTATATGAACGACGAACGATTCAAAGGAAATAAAGTTGCAGGAAAGACTTTCAATAAATCTGAAAGTAGCTATAATTTAATTGGGGCACGACTTGGCGGACCTATCATAAAAAATAAGTTATTTTTCTTTTTGAATTTTGAAACAGAAAAAACTATGGTTCCCGGTCCATCACGTGTGGCAGCAACTCCTGAAAATCCTTATACAGATGGAAATAATAATATTGCTCGTCCAACTGTTGCTGATATGGACATGATGAGCCAATATATCAAGAATACATATGGATATGAGACAGGACCTTATACTGGCTATGCAAGTGAGAGTCCGGGTATGAAGTTCTTGGCACGTATAGACTGGAATATAAATGCTAATCATCGCATGAATATTCGATATAATATCACCAAAAAGAAAGATCCTATTTATCCAAGTACTTCTATCAGCGGTATTGCTCCGGCACCTTATACAACAACTGAAAACAGGACGAAAATGCATGCGATGTGGTATAAAAACTCAGGTTATTTTTCTGAGCAAAATTTCTCTTCTATCGCTGCTGAATTAAATTCTAAGTTCGGAAATATGAATAATGTATTACGTCTGACTTACATCGACCAAGATGAACCGCGTTCTACAGGAGGCAATATTTTATTCCCATTTGTTGATATTCTGAAAGATGGTAAACCCTATGTGAGCTTCGGTACAGAATTGTTCTCTTATGGAAATCTTCGTAAAGTGCAATCCTTCACTGTTACAGATAACTTGACTTTCAATTTAGGTTCACATAATATTACTACCGGACTTCAATTCGAATACAATAACACTAAAAATGGTTTCCAACGCTTTGGTACAGGATATTATGCGTTCGATTCTTGGGATGATTTTGTAAATGGAGCATCTCCAATAGCTTTTGCAATTACACATCCTAATAATTCAGAATTGAAACAAGCATTTCCATCTTTCGTTTTCAATCAATTTACTGTGTATGCACAAGATGAATATTCGGTTTCAGATCAATTAAAACTAACAGGTGGTTTACGTTTAGATCTTCCCTTCTACCCTCCTTTAAATACTTTCAATCAAAAGGTATTTGATTTAGATTTCGGAGGAAAGCATTTTGATACCGGTAAATTGCCCAATGCAAGTGTTATGATATCGCCACGAATAGGCTTCAATTATGATATTTTAGGCGATCGTTCGTTAGTGCTTCGTGGTGGTAGCGGACTTTTCACAGGTACTATTCCTTTTGTTTGGATAGTTTCACAAGCAAGTGATGCCGGTGTATTACAAACAACTGTTACCCAAGCGTCACTTGGTATGGCACCCGCTTTCAAACCAACTATCAATGAAATTATGAATGAGATTTATCCAACCGGATTTAATCCTGCCGAACCTGCTATGCCTTCGCAAGTAACTATTTTAGATGAAAACTTAAAATTGCCACAAAACTGGAAAAGCAGTATTGCATTAGATGCCAAATTACCGGGTGGTATTTTAGCTACCTTAGAAGGTATTTATAGTAAAGATATAAATTCTGTTGTAGTTGAAAATGCCGGTTTAAAAAGCACCTACTATCAAATTCCAAATTATGTAGACAATCGCCTTATTTCAAGAAGAGAATATTATCAATCTCTAAACAATGCATATCTATTGAAAAATGGAGGTAGCAATTATTATTATTCAGTAACTGCCAAATTGGAGAAAAACTTTGATTTTGGTTTATCCGCTACTGCGTCTTACACACATAGTGGTGCAAAAAGTTCACGAGATGGTATAGGCGACCAAATAGGTTCAGCTTGGTATAATGATGCAACTGTTTTTGGCTCAAACGATTACACTATGGGATATTCCGGTTATGTACTTCCACATCGTGTTGTAGCTTCTCTATCATATCGTAAAGAATATGCAAAACATTTTGCTACAACTGTTTCATTATTCTATGACGGAGCACATCAAGGTCGTTTCTCTTATGTTTATGAAAGCAGTATTTTAAATGATGGTGGTGGAGCATCTATCATCTATATTCCAAAAGATGACAGTGAAATTGAATTTGTTGATGTAGCGGGTTATTCTGCTGATGATCAGAGAGCTGACTTCTGGAATTTTGTTGCACAAGATAAATATCTAAGTAAAAACAAAGGAAAGTATGCTGAAAGAGGCGGCGTTTTATATCCTTGGTTGAACACATTCAACTTAAAAATCATGCAAGATTTTTATATGGATGTGCATGGTAAACGTAACACTTTACAGGTAGGTTTAGATATTATGAATTTCAGTAATTTGTTGAATGATGCGTGGGGTAATCGTTATTATTACGGTAAAAACAATTTCTTGAAAATTGCCAATCTATCACAAGTACAAAATGCAGCAAACCCACAAAAGCCTGTGTTTAATTTCACTAAGAATGGTACAGAAGTGCTCACTCAATCATTCACACCTAACATAGGTTACAGTTCAACCTATTACATGCAATTAAGTGTGAGGTATATATTTAATTAACAACACAAAAAAGCCAACTATATCGCAATGATTGTAGTTGGCTTTTTTTACTTATTCTATTTTATGTTATATCATTTAATAAGGCAATTTCACCATAGTTATTTTATTACCGTCGTTTGCTTTAATTCTACCGGGGATAAATACGCCATCCTTAGTAAATAAAGCGGGTGTATCTCCCAAGGTATAGAAATCTTTTACTGATTTACTTAAATTGATGTGGTTCGTTTGTTGTCCATCTTTACCATCGATGATAAATATATTGCTTAAATGGTACATGGCAATCATCTGATGTGTATGAGTACCTGTTAAACGTGTACCTTCTTTTTCTACCTGATTGGAAAGTGCAATCGGTTGTTCCGCTAAAATCACATATATCTTATCTCCTTCGGCATGAATTTGCTGCAAGGCAATTCTGTTTTTCTTTAAGTCCATGTAAGGAAATGCATATAATTTCAACAATTCTCCTTGTGGGGATATCAATGCACCTACATTAACTTGACTGGCTGCCCATCCGAAGAGGAAAGCACCTCCATTTGCCAAGGTTTCTGCTTGATAAAATTTGATGCCTGCAAGCTTCTTTACACCATTTAAGACTAACTTATTTGTGAAATCCTTTGCTGCATATTGTTTGAATGGAGCTACTGTACCATCTTTAGCTATTTCCGTAATTAAAAACGCATCTACTTTAGATGCTGTACCGTTCCATCTGTATTTATCCGGCTTTGAGCCGGCTTCTCCTGTTCCTATAATAAATGATTTGTTGCCCACAGCGAATACCTGATAATCAACATTGGATAGTCCCGGACTAAGCTCGTGTTCATCTACAAATTTATTGTCAGCATCGAACCTATATAGATATAGATTGGTCTTTTCCGTACCTTCTGCATTTAATGCGTTTTGTTCTTTTACGGTAGAAGGTGCTGCAACCGGCATGGTTAATACAATCATATTATTTTGAGCATCAGCACTTACATTTATCTTCTGCATGGGATGTTTCATTTCATGAATGGTATGTGATATTGAATCTTCGCCATAACTGATTTTAAATGATATGAGTCTGTTTCTATTGTATGGAGAGGGTGAAGAGGTGCTTACTTTTTCGTTGATAACCCCTGCTATTTGTGTAGCTCCATCAACTGTGGTCATACCACCACCCAACCAATACGAGCGTGATATTCCTGAGTTCGAAGTAAAGACATATGGGTTTCTATTCGATTGAGTAATGGTTCTGGCACCATGATATTCTGTTTTCCAAGTATCATTTATTTTCAATTTAGATGATTTGTCTTTGGTTGTTTTAAAGCCATATACAAAGCTGACCTTTCCTTCTTCCCTTTCATCCAATGATAGCACACCATAGTCTAAAGTCAATGCCCCTACAGCGGTGGTCGAAGGATACATCACGTTCAGTCCATATCCTTTTTTTACATTGTATGCATTCACAAAATTATCATACGTACTGCTTTCCGCTTGTGGTATTGCTGACAGAACATCATCCAAACCTGTACGAATTTCAATAAATTTTCCATTCTTATCGAATTCGTGTACTTCAGGTTTCTTACCTCCATATATAACAGCTACATTTCCATTTTGAAGCTGAAGGGTGGAGAAATAGAAGTTTGATTTCAGAGTTTTACTGGCTTTTCCTGTACTGTTTTCTACCTTTTGAGCGGTAATACCTAAAGTGATAATACTCAAGATGGCTGTTAATAAAATTAGTTTTTTCATTTGATTGATTGTTAAATTAGTTATTCAATTATGTTTTAAATAAATTTGTTCAATTATGTTTTAATCTATCGCCATACACTTTGCATTTAAACAATCTCCTACTAATACCTTGTCCTTTACCTTAGCACTATCGGTCATCACTTCGTTTAAAAATACAAGTGACGTATCGGGCGAAGTGTTAATATACGATCGACATAAATCCATGGCTAACGCAAATCGCTCTTCGGTATTGATACTGTGATTGAATTTAGTGATTAACTCATTTGTTTGTGCTTTACCGACCTGTAGTAATATGACCAGGAAAATTAATGGAACTATTATGTACTGTAACTGCAAATTAATGTATTCCAAATTCAGTGTTCGCATAGCTCCACATATTAACATTGTTCAAAAAAATATCCAAAATACACTCAATTTAACAAATAATATTTACACTTTGTTCATTTGTAAAATATAAATCGGTCTCGGTGCAGCAGGCAATAATCGTTATTGTTAAACTTATAATTTTTCTTATATTTGTCAGCAAATTATTTTCCTTTATAACATTATAATTATGGATAGACGCGATTTTCTTAGATCTATTGCTCTGGCAGGAGCAGTTGCAACGATTAGGGATAACAAAGCGATGACTCTCATGTCGCAACATTTTAAAGGAGAGTCACCTACAACTCCCGCTGAAACATATGATTTAGTTGCTGTATTAGGCGGAGAACCGACAACAATGTTCCAGAAAGCTATATCAGAATTAGGAGGAATGAAAAAATTCATTTCCAAAGGTCAGAAGGTTGTAGTTAAACCTAATATTGGGTGGGACAAAACTCCTGATCTGGCTGCAAATACAAATCCCGACCTTATAAAGGAAATCATCAAACAATGTTATGATGCCGGAGCATCCGAAGTTATCGTTTTCGATCACACATGTGACGATTGGAAAAAATGCTACACGAATAGCGGCATTGAAGCTGCGGCAAAAGCAGTTGGAGCTAAAGTAATACCTGCCGACTTAGAATCATATTATAATAAAGTCGATTTACCCAAAGCTCAAACCTTAAAAACAGCCAAAATTCATAAAGCAATATTGGAGTCTGATGTGTGGATTAATGTTCCGGTTTTGAAAAATCATGGTGGTGCAAAAATGAGTATTGCCATGAAAAATCTAATGGGTATTGTCTGGGACAGGCGATATTTTCACGCAAACAATCTTCAACAATGTATAGCCGACATAAGTACTTTCTCAAAACGTCCGGTGCTTAATATTGTTGATGCGTATCGAGTAATGAAAGATAACGGTCCGCGCGGTCGCAATGAAGCTGATGTGGTTTTGTCAAAAGCACTGTTTATTTCTCAGGACATAGTGGCAGTTGATACGGCAGCAACAAATTTCTTCAATCAAATAAGAGAGATGCCACTTGAAGACATTAAATATATCAGTATGGCTGACAAACTTAACAGTGGCACAATGCAACTTAATAAATTGAAAATCAAACGTATCAGGATTTGAGTAGTTATTACTGCATAGTGATTATCATATAGTAATTATTGTAGACAGCTTTTGTATAATAAAAATATGCTTAGAAAAATCCGCATCTCCGTATCAATTCTGTTTTTTCTATTAATATGCCTGTATTTCGTAGATTTTTCAGGATTGCTATCAAATAAATTGCACTTTTTAGGAGAAATACAATTAATCCCCGCTATTCTTTCTTTAAATTGGTTGGTATTACTTGTTTTACTATCGCTTACATTTATTTTCGGAAGAATATATTGCTCCTCCGTATGTCCATTAGGCATTTATCAAGATATTATAAGCTGGCTAAGGAAAAGATTATCAAACAAAAAACACAAAAGAAAATACAAATATCTAAAACCACTAAACATCCTACGATGGTTATTTCTTGGAATTACAGTCATCGCATTTGTTTTTGGATTTACTTTCCTGATAGGTCTATTAGATCCTTATAGTATATTCGGACGAATAATGGTTCACATATTCAAACCTGTATATATGGCAGGAAACAATATCTTAGCATCAGTATTAAATTCGATGGGCAATTATACCTTTTACACGGTAACAATTTATCTTTTAAGCATCATATCGACAATATTATCACTTATCATGATAGTATTAATAGGCATTTTATCTTGGAAGAATGGGAGAATATATTGTAATACTGTATGTCCGGTCGGAACATTTTTAGGCTTAATCAGTAAATTTTCTATATATCAGATTAGATTTGACAAAGTAAAATGTATATTATGCGGAAAATGTGCACGTGAATGTAAAGCCTCTTGTATCGATTTTAGAAACATGAAAGTTGATACTTCAAGATGTATCAATTGCTTTAACTGCATTGAGGCGTGTAGCGAAAATGGATTACAATACAAATCATCAATAATGGGTCATTCAAGAGTAAAAGCTGATAATCATCAACATAACTCTGAAGTTAGCAATGTAACATTCAATTACAGAAGACGTTTTTTAACATTAACATTTGCCGCATCATTATTAAGCATAAAATTATTTGCAGACAAAGTATTACATCTCGGCGAAAAAAAGGATGTAAAACGTAAAAAACCAATAATGCCACCCGGAGCAATGGACATAAATAAATTCTCACGTCAATGCACATCATGTCATCTATGCGTAAGTAAATGCCCTGCTCAAATCATAGAACCCTCATTGTTTGAGTATGGTATAGGAGGCATTATGCAGCCTATGCTCAATTTCACAAATCAGTTTTGCAACTACGATTGTACGATTTGCGCAGATGTTTGTCCGACCGGCGCACTAAGCTCAATCAAAAAAGAAACCAAGCATCACACACAAATTGGTAGAGTACAGCTTTATTTAGAAAATTGTATAGTTTACACAGATGAAACAAGTTGCGGAGCATGCTCAGAACACTGTCCGACACAAGCGGTGCATATGATACCATATAAAAATCACCTAACAATTCCTGAGATTAATCAAGAAATATGTGTTGGTTGTGGAGGTTGCGAATTTATTTGTCCTGCTTTACCTTGGAAAGCAATTTTTGTTGAAGGTCAGGACAAACACACTACTATAGCATTAGAATTCGATGAAAAAGAAGAAATCGAGCTTGATGACTTTGGATTTTAATTTTATGTAAAATTATTTGAGAATTATTTCAGCAAACACACATTTTATATTTGGTATTACCGAAAAATAAATTATCTTTGCACCGCTTTAGAAGAAAGCACAAAGGAGAGATGGCAGAGTGGTCGATTGCGGCGGTCTTGAAAACCGTTGAACTGAGAGGTTCCGGGGGTTCGAATCCCTCTCTCTCCGCTGGTATAGTTTTAAAACGCTGTATATTAAACATATACAGCGTTTTTTAGTACTGCTACTGCGGCAGTATTGCGGCACTAAGTTTTATTTTCTAATTCGTATAAAATAGAGTATGAATCAAATATAAAATACTAAATTTCGGCCATACATATACAGATAAAAAAATAGTAAATAATTCATTTTATGTCCTTACTAATGACTTAAAACCAACAGAACCTCGAACTTACAGAAATTATTACAAAAGATTGATGAAAGAGTTAGAGATGCCTAATCTGAAGTTTCATGGCTTGCGCCATAGTTTTGCAACACGATGTATAGAAAGTAATTGTGATTATAAGACTGTTAGTGTAATCTTAGGGCATTCCAATATTAGTACTACCCTGAATTTATACGTTCACCCCAATATGGAGCAAAAGAAAAAATGTATAGATCAGATGTTTAAAGGATTGAGATGACAAACTCAAGAGCCTAACGTAGAGATTACTCAATTAGGCTCTTGTCTTTTTGAATTAGTTGAATTTATAATGTCAACATATAGTTATACTGTATGTATAGGAGATATTTCCAACTAATCGGTACTTATTTTTTGGGCTGAATGCTTATCAAACGAGTGTTATAAATTCACCACATTAGGCTTATTCCTATATTTTTCTAAATTCAGTCAAGCTCTCATTTTTCAAAAAACAAAACCTGCTTAAGATCATTGACTTGTTCGTTATGCTTTTTCAGGATTCCTCTCTTTTAATTTTTTAATGTTGAACAACTTCCATTTTATTGCCGGATATTTGCTGTAATCTACTTTTGTCCAATCTGGCTCTCCCCTTGTGAAAGCTAATATGAACTCTTTATCCTCAGTTGTTAGTGATTCGTTTATCATTGCTACCAACTGTTTTCTCGTCTCTTGATATTCATTATACCCAAAGTCGGCATCTGTCATTCCATAAAACTGGCTTTCAAATACTGCGGTTTGGTCAATGTCATGAGGACTTAACAATTCATGAATAGGGCGTTTTCCGCATAAAAGAAAAAAGATGAAACCTTCTTTTATTTCCTGTGAGTAGCCAATCTCGTTGATGAGATTTCGGATATCAAATAGGTCACGAGGATGCTGACGTCGATCGATAAACGAGGCATATTTAGGCCAAACAAGTTTATAGCTGTTCCTCCATGTAGTGCCAATACTTCTTCTTTGGCTATCTCCGGCAATATATCTAGCAGAAGCAATACTTGTTTTTTATACGACTCTTTCATTCAACTAAACTCCTTTGGTAATACTAAACTATATTTTGGTACTAATACTCCGGAATTAGCAAGACTGCGATTGCCTGAACCAAGGTCAATTGTAGTTTGATCTATGTATTTGAACCAGCTATGCCCTGCACGTTCCGCAAAACAGAGAAATAGCCGTTTGACTTTTATAGATGTGCATACCTCTAATAATTCTTGTACTTGCTTCGGACGCAATGTTGATAATCCTTCCATTAACTCATAAGCTTCGGACAAGGAAAAATCTTTGGGACATAGCGACAAACACTCCATCATCGCTCGTGCCGAGGTGGATATTTTCATATTGATTCCTGCATCAGAATAATCAGTCAAACCAACAGATTCTGATACAAATAAAGTTGTTCTGAATATTTTATATTCAACATCCCATTTGTTGCTGATGAACCACGATGGTAATTTGGTTTTACCAGGAGCAAAAAGTGTTACTTCAGGAGCACTTAATTGCAGATAGTGGGCAACCCCATTCAACTCCAATGCAGTACGTCCACCTAAATGAATACTTATATTTGCTTGAGACTGCAATGCTGCAAGAGCACCGGATAGCAAAAACGGATCATTTGATTTAAGCATAGCACCGTTTCCTATGGATTTCAGCCAACCGCTTTTCCTGTACTGTTGTTGAAGTTCATACGGATATCCTTCTGAAACAAGCCAAGAAGAGAGCAATACAAGTCCTTTGGGGTATTCTTGCATTAGTCTATTTATCTTTGATTGGTTTATTTTAGAACTCTCATTCATATTCAAAATATCATAACGAGAGCAAAGATAAATAATTTTATTGGTATGACAAAAATTCGATAGTTTATAATTGGCTTTTAATTCATATTTAAAATATAAGAGTGTCGACATTTATAAATAATGAATAAGTAAACAGTCAGTAAGTGGATGTTTGGCTTTCACAGCAGCAAATAGCTTTGCTATTCGACACTACACGTGAGAATATAGTTCAACACATACGAAATATCTATCAAGAGGCTGAATTACAAGAAGAACGAACTTGTAAGGATTTCTTACAGGTTCGAGCTGAAGGTAAGCGTTCTGTCAAAAGAAACATTCCAAACTACAATTTGGATATGATTATCGCCATTGGCTATCGTGTGAAATCTCAAGTGGCAACACGATTTAGGCAATGGGCAACCCTTACATTTAAAGTGTTTCATAAATGGATAAAATACCAAGCAATTTGCCATTTATGAAACACCTTCTCCTTATTAAACTAACCCTATTATTATTATTAAGCCGTAGCTAATTTTTCTTCTAATACAATAGATTTGGGAAATAATATATTATTTTCCAAATGAATATGGGTATGTAAATCATCTTCGAACTCTTTTAACAAAGCGTAAGTAACGCGATATGTATTACATGCATCGAAAGGAGGAGTATAATTATCAGTCAGAGTTGAAATAGTACGGAAGCGTTCTCCTTCATTGTCATGCTCAATCATCATCGATTTGATGGGGTTTTGAACTGTACCAAAAGGAGCTTCAACGGCAGAACCTTGTTGCTCGGCTTGCACCATCTTACGAATAAAAGGGAACAGGATTAACTCTTCTTTCTTCATATGTTGAGTTAATTCGCCGGCTGATTGCTGAAACAGTTCACCAACATCTAATAACTCCGGATGTCTATCGCCATGCACTCTAACCACTTTTTCAAGGAATGGCATAATCTCCTGAATTTTAGCATCAACATATCTATGATGTTTTTTCTCAATATAATCAGCCAAAAGATCAAGAGGCCACGAATTATAATCAACATTAGAATTATTCGTTTGAGTCGAAACACTTACCAAATCTTTAATTAATCCGGTGAGGTCAACCTGTTTTTGGTTAGCTGCATCTTCGATGGTACGATTACCATTGCAGCAAAAATCAATCTTGTTCTTTTTGAAAATAGCAGCAGTTCTATAATCTTCTGCAACTAAATTACTAATAATTGTTTCTTTTGTTATGTCCATAATTATAATTTTATGTGATTATTATTTTTTCTCAGCAATAATTGCAATTGCATTTATTTTATCTTGATATTTTCTAAAAATCTCTCTCATTTTTAGTATACGTTTACGAGCTTCTTTATGTCGAAGAACATTAAAAATTATTTTCAACATTCTAAACAAACCTTCATCGGCAATAATTCGGCGAGGCTCAAGTAGCAACATCTCATTTGTAATCACCTCCTTAATTTTAAAACCTTCATTTTCAACAATGTCTTGCCATTCGTTAATTGTAAGAGGCTGGGCATGAACGTGAATTGATGTTGTTAAAGCTTTGTGAATTATAAGCTTGGTATCATCATCTACGTTTGTCAAACCTAATTCATGAATAGCGTATAATCCACCTTTTTTCAGGATTCTATGAGCTTCACGAATAATCTCTGATTTTCGGGAATTGGAATGCATTGTGAGCATAGCTTCACCATAAACCTTATCCTTAGATTCACTTTCAAGACCTGTCTCACTCGCCTTACTAATAATAAATTCTGCATTTTCCGCCTTGATTTTATCTCTTAGCATAAATACGACTTCTTCATCTGCGTCAACTCCAACATATGATTTTGGATGCGAATTTATTGCTAATGAAGCAGTAAAGCCCATACCCGGAGCAAACTCAACTACATCATCTTGAGGTGTAATATTTATTTTTGAAAGTAATATTTTTGTTAGTTCTTTACCTCCGGGGCGGAGTACTTTCTTTCCCATATTGGCAAGGATCCAGTGTCCTTGAGCCTTTGAAAAATTATCTATATACATTCTACGATAAACTTTAAACTATAACAAAGGTCTTTTAAACCTTGCTTATTTAGAACAATTCTAAATCGAAAAAGTTTATTGTATGATGATATAGGTTGCTTTTTATGATTTCTTATGATATTGTGTTAAGATAAGTACCAATGATAAAAAAATCCCACCAAGACATTTTTAGATTGATGGGACTTTTAACATTAAAAAATTAAGAATGAAACTTACTATGAAATAATATCTGTTAGTTTTTAATCAATTTATAGACTTCAATTCCATCTGTAGAATTAACTTCTATGAAATATATTCCTCTTGGATAAGTGCTCATATTTACTTCCAACATCATTTCAGCCTGAATTATGTCAGAATAAACTTTACTTCCTACCGAATTGAAAATATCAACGACTCCATTCACTTTCGAGTCTATTTTTACAAAATTGACTGTCGGATTTGGATATATTGACGTATTGTAGCTATTCAGTTTCTTCAATGAAGAAGCAACCGTACCAAACAACTCCCATTCAGCAATTTGGAATCCTCTGACTGAAGATGATTTTCGGGCGTTAACGTATAATCTGAAATATCTGTAAGCAACTGTTGATGTAGCTTGAAACACTTTTCTTTCACCACGATTATCAAATGTTATATCAGTCTGTATATCTAAATCTGTCCAGTCATAGTCGTTATTAGAACCTTGCAGCTTCCATCCTGAAGGGTCATTATTTGGATTGTCATTACTCGAAGTAATAGCATAAGAAGTAAGATTTGCCGGATTATTCATCTCATATTTAAACCAAACTCCATCGCCAAAATTTGCATTAGTAATATCAAGATAATACTTCTGAGTTTCATTTTTATCTATTAAATCATATAGCTTAGTGTCATTGGTAGCCTCATGTGAAGATGTTAACACTCCATTGTCATCTATCAAACCAACTGGATAATCGTTAAATTCTCCAAACAACTGCCATTCAGCAAGCTGAACGCTTTTCTCATCATAATTACTTTCTACATCAAGTTTGAAATACTTATATTTTTTCGAGGCATTGCAATTAAAATATAAAGTCGTATATCGATACGGAAAGAACTGATTTGTCTGTTTATCAAGCATATCCCATGCGGTATTATTATCAGATCCGTACAAAGTCCAGCTTTTAGGGTCTCTATTAGGTGCATCATTAGCAGAAGTCAAGCTGTAAGCAAATAACTTTACAGGGCGAGCCGATTGATAAGTAACCCAGAATGTTTTTCTGTTAGAAGCTAAATATTTACCTGATTTATTCTTATCTATTAATTTGGGATAACGCTCATCAACATTATCATTCGGTTTGTAATTACCTTCCCATTGAGCAGTGATAACACCATTTGGATTTGAAGTAACATCATAATTACTTTGATAATAACCATTCAATTCGAATTCAGCAATTTTAACTTCATTGGCAGAAGGATTATTTACAGTATTTATTTCTAATTTAAAATAATTATATGCGGTAGAATTACTTCTATCAAAAATTCTCTTAAGATTTCTACTTGCAAACACTTGACTTGTTTTATTATCAATTGTAATCCATGAAACTCCATCTTTTGACCCTAATAATCTCCATGAAGCCGGATCATAGTCAGCATTGTCATTACTTGAGGTTATGTTATACGATTGTATTTGAAGTGGAAATGCTGATTTGAAAATCAATGCAGTTGGCGAGTCCGTAATAGGGAAAGAGCAATAAGTATTGGCATCATTATCACGAAGCTTATTCAGTTCAGTTAAATCGACATTTTCTGAATATAACTCACCTGTTTCGATAAAATCACAATAAAAACTATCGACAAACTCATCACCAATCAATTGCCATTCAGCTAATTGTGTATCAGGACTACCATTATTATTTTCAATTTGTAATCTATACAAAAGGAAAGGTTCATCATTATCAACCTGATAATTTATTGTTACATTTCTTGAATCAAAAATCTGATTTTCTTTTTTGTCAATTTGAGTCCAACTAACTCCATCTAAAGACCCTGATAAAGTCCAGCTTTTAGGATCACGACCAGGTTCATCATTAGCAGATGTAATATTATAACTACGTAATACATAGCGATATGCAGCCTTGTATTGAATCCATAGAGATTTGTTATCCTTTACAAGATATTTTGTATTAACATTATTATCAATTAGTTTGTCTATGCTTTCGTTATTAAAACCTTGATATTGACTTGTAATCAAACCACCATCATCAGTTATGTCACTATCTAATATTGTTACGTAATTTGCAGCTCCTTTTAGTAATTTGAATGATTTAAAACGTAGAGCATTTTTGCCACCTTTAAATACAAAATATAAATTGTTTACGCCTTTTATTTGCTTGCTAAAATTTACTTGCACATTTTTCCATGTATTATTAGAAGGTTCAATTACTTTTGAAGCCAATAATTCACCTTTATACGAACCTAATCGTACTTCTACAGTTCGTTCTGAATTATCATTTGATAAATTAAACACAACTCCTGTAGCAAAATAATTTTGGCAATTTATAAGATTATAACCAAGATAAGCACCATCTTCAAAACTTGTCAACTCCATCTCCTCTCCTATCAAATTATTCTCAGAAAAAGTTTTGCTGATATAATCGAAACTTCCGGCTTGTATATCATTAAATGCCGGTTTGTTGATAGTATTAATATCCATTGGAGCATTCATTGCTATAGCAACAGCAGCAAAAGCACCTATATTATTCCAACTGTCAGTCTCGTCAGTTTTAGTTCTCCATTCAACTCTTGATATTCCTCTCGAATTTCGATTGTTATATGCTTTAAGAGCATTTTTTTGTAACCACTCTCCTGCTTCCGGTTTGCCTAAATCAACAATAAAGCGGCGAACGTAACGTAATAAAATTGCTTTGAAGCTAACATAATCACCGGATTCTGAATCTACAGAGGTTATTATACCTTCGCTATTGCATAGATTTTTCATTGTATATTCTACAATTTTCTCCGCATCTTTCTTATACATATCATCACCATATCTGTTATACAACATTAGAGCAGCCCCCAGATAAGTACCTTGATTATAAGCTGATGCCCAATTATTGTCGAAGCTATCATATACTCTGCCGGTAGAAGGCTCATACATATGAATACGTTGACTATCATATAACATTTTAGCCTTTTGGAAATATAAATCATCTCCTGTAGCTATACCTAAATAACATGCCGCAATTTCAGACGGACCATTAACACATGAAGTTGTACCGGCTTGACCTTGTTTCCATCTTAACACATAATATAGATTATCAACTTTGTACAAAGCTCTTTGATACATCTTATCAAAATTAGATTTCGCAATATCTAAATACTTAATTCCTGCATTTGGATGTGTGCCAAACATCAAATAAGCTCTTATACTTGCTAAGACAGCCCATGCAACATCATCATTGAATTCATTCCACATCCAATCTTTACCATTACCGGAAGCACCAGATCGGAAGAGCACACGTCTGAACTCCAGTCACCGATGTATCTCGTATG